>Ga0209137_1001105_pt1 | contig 26415 bp, 20 predicted proteins | sample SaaInl5LU_22_DNA_FD_184642 | JGI IMG/M metagenome (GOLD analysis project Ga0209137, IMG submission 184642) | Marine microbial communities from expanding oxygen minimum zones in the Saanich Inlet - ESP_105LU_22_DNA (SPAdes) (version 2) | ecosystem: Environmental > Aquatic > Marine > Intertidal...
ATATAATATAAAATTAAATTAAATTATATACATATTTTTCTATTTGTTATCAAATTTATAAACAATATAAAGATTTTAACTTATACTTATTATATAAATCTAAATGTGTGGAATTTTTCTTCTTCTAAACCATTCTTTAAATTCATCCGATTTATCACAACAACAAAATTATATAAACTATATTGATATGATGTTTATGAAAGGAAGAAATAGAGGACCAGAAAATTCTAAATTGAAAGTAATTGATAATAATACTATTTTTGGATTTCATCGTCTCGCAATTAATGGTCTTGATGATGAATCTAATCAACCCTTACATATTAACGACTGTATTTTGATATGTAATGGTGAAATTTACAATTATAAAAATTTATTTGATATTATTAATATTGACCCTACCACTAATTCGGATTGCGAAATTATTATTCACACGTATTTAAAATACGGAATAGATCAAACATTGGTTATGCTAGACGGGGTTTTCGCATTTGCATTATATGACACTAAAAAAGATTTATTATTTGTCGCAAGAGACCCATATGGGGTTCGTCCTTTGTTTTTTCACAAATATGTAATTGATAAACAAGTTCCTCAATATTCTTTTGCTTCTGATTTGAAATGTTTACCTCATAAAAAAAATGGCAACCCAAATATAAATAACACATCGCAACTTGCACCTGGATATGTATTAAAATTTAATAAATATGACTCAATGAATTTTAAGACTAATAATTGGTTTATTTATAAAAATAAACAATATCATATATGTAATTTTTCCTATAATTTTTTAAGTTATAATTTTACCAACAAAGAAATGTTTTTACCTAATATTTCTAAATATCTCGAAATCGCTGTCATGAAAAGGTGTATTACTACTGAACGCCCTGTTGCTTGCCTTTTGTCGGGCGGTTTAGACAGCAGTTTAATTACTGCTTTGGTAGCCAATTATATTCAACAACACAAATTGCAAAATACTCTTGAAACTTTTAGTATTGGATTAATGGGTGCTCCAGATTTGAAATATGCTAAAATAGTTGCCGATTATTTGGGAACAAAGCATACAGAAGTTATTGTTACAGAAGAACAAATGTTTGAAGCAATTCCTGAAGTTATATATGCTGTTGAAACTTATGATGTAACTACCATTCGCGCTAGTATTGGAAACTATTTGATTGCTAAATATATCTCTAAAAATAGTGATGCAAAAGTTATTTTCAATGGCGATGGTTCTGATGAACTGTTCGGGGGCTATTTATATATGAAAAATTGTCCAGATGATATTGAATTTGATATTGAAACACGACGTCTTCTCGAAAATATTAGCTTTTATGATGTCCTTCGTTCTGATAAATCAATTTCTTCCAACGGTCTTGAACCCCGCACCCCATTTTTAGACAAAACTTTTGTTAATTATGTTTTGTCTATTCCTAGTCATATTAGAAATCATAATAATATTAATGTTTGCGAAAAATATTTATTGAGATATGCGTTTGATAGTAAACATTTTTTAAATTATAAAGAAAAACAATTGTTACCAGATGAAATTTTGTGGCGTTCTAAAGAAGCTTTTAGTGATGGTGTTAGTTCATGTTCTCGGTCATTGTTTGAAATTTTACAAAATAGAATAAGTCAACATTTGAATTCTGAATCTTTCCCTCCTAATATTGAAACCGAAAAATTTTATTATAAAACCATTTTCGACGAACATTTTCCTTTTTGTAACGATATTATTCCTGGTTATTGGATGCCAAAATATACTACTAGTGTTTCAAATGATCCTAGTGCTCGCACTTTACAACATTATAATAATTAACTTGTAATTAAATATTTATGGGTGCTAAATATTCAATTTTTGCATTAACTTGCTCTCTTTACACTTTTTCTCATTTAAAACGTCCATTTTATATGAGAACCTAGAAATATTTTTCTTGTTTTTTCGTGTTTTGATTTATTATATAAATTCTTTATGGTATTGGTTATATTCTGTATACGTTAATCATTCTATTTTGTAATCATGATTTCAACATAATGTCCTGTTTATAATATATGTATATATTTGCTCTGAATTTAATTCATTTACTATTTTTTTAATATTTATTTATAATATAATAAAAATGTCTGAAGAATCGTTTTTTAATTTTATTATATTATTTTCTTATTTTGCCCTATTTTCTTCTTATTTTGGATTGAGTTTAATTGCTCCCCATTATTTGAACCTATTTGAAACCTATATGAAGCTATATATTTGCGTTTCATTATTAATTCGGTTTAATCCTTTCCGTAAAAAAGCTTTAAAAACATTAGATAGAAAAATTGGATTTAGTGCAGGCATTTTGCTTTTGTCGACTACTATTTTAAACTCATATAAAATAAAAGTAATTCATTTTATGGAAACCCATTTTGTTAACAAAGAACTGATAAAAAAATATTTCTTTTTATATTAATTCTTTGTCTTTTGTCTTTTGTATTTTCTCTTTTATGTTTGTATTTTTATATTTTTATATTTTTATATTTTTTATTTTGTATCTATATTTGTATTCATATTGTAGTTAATAATATAATTTATTATGAGTTATTATTTGTTTTTATTTTTATCTATTTCTATGGACTTTGATACACGTCTTAATATCTTATCATCTTGAAAATCTATATCGTTTGTATTTCCACCAAAATTCTGGTGTATTATTTCATTATATTCTTTATGCTCTTTTGAATTATAATTTGTCATACATTGTGGGTATTTAATTTTATATTTTTCTTGTAATGCAATTGAATTTGTTCTTTTTACTTCCATTAATACCTTATCTATTTTTGCACCACGCTTAACCTCTTTTGTCCATTCATTTTTGTCTTTTACATGAATAATTTCACGCTTCAAATCACTACAATGTAAAGGTCTCTTTGCTATATCTATTTGCTGTAATTTATCTATTATTAATTTGGATATCCCATCTACATATCCATTTTTGCCTAAATATTTTAAGTCTTCTATTGATACTTCTATACTTTCTATAAATTCGTTTATATTCATTGCATCTTTGCATGTGTTTGTAAGAAAAAAATTTAAGTTAAAAGTGTTATTATTTGTTGTATTATTTGTTGTATTATTTATTGTATTATTTGTTGTATTATTTATTGTATTATTTGTTGTATTATTTGTTGTATTATTTGTTGTCTTATTTGATAATTGTTCTGTAAATTTTTTGTTTTTTATTAACAACTCATTTTCCCTCTCTAATCCATCAATTTTATTTTTCAAATGTTTTACATCGTTTTCTGTATAAACGCATCTATTTTTATTATGTCTCCATAAACTGGTTTTACTTTTAAAAATCTCATTACATTTTTCACAATTATATGCGTATTTTAAATTTCTTTTTGATTCATTATTGTGTTTATTTGTTTTCAAATGACGATTATAATCATTCCGATTGTTTGAAAAAAAATCACATTTTTCACATATAAATTTGTAACATTGTTCATAGTTTTCAATATTTTTCATATATATTTGATATATAATGTCTTTATATGGTTATTGAGTAATTGAAACAATTTGAAACGCAAAAAACCATTGCTTCTTAAAAAATATATTACCTAAATCGATGTAAAAATGATTAAAAACAATCAAAAATGAGTTTTTTATCGTCTTGAGTTTTTGAAATTTGTTCCAATTACTCCTCCAAATTACTTGAAATGACAATTTTCTCAAAAAAAATTATCGTCACAAAATGAAAATTCCAAAAAATGAATGAGAGCATTATGGTAACAACCATTTTTTTTAAACTTTTTCTGAAAAGTATTTTGGATTTTCATTTTTGGACATTTTTAAAAATGTCCAATTTTGCCTCAACTTTTTTTCTCTTACTCACGAAATTTTACTCATCTTTTTTACTTCATTTGTAATGATAATCAGTTCCTCGCCATATTCAATAATATATTTTTTTAACACCATAATTTCTCATTTCAAATAAATTTGGAACCATTTTTTCGTTTTTTCGTACGTTATTTTTACTTTTTAACTTTTAATTTTTTTTAATTATAAATCACATATTATATGCTCTTGATATATACATCATTATTTATTATTTTATTTAGAAAGAAAATCCATAGCTGTTAATAATATAATTTCTTCGTTTGTTAATTTTTGAAATATAATATAATCATCTAACATTAGTTGGAATAAACGATTTCCATAAACAGATTTACATAAAATTGACAACCCATTATCTGATATTTTGGTCTCACAAAATAATGCACCTGAATTCAATTTAAGCGGTTCTTGTTTCAAAGATATCCATCTCAAATAAGTCCCATATTTTAAATCACTTACTTCATCAACATATTTATAACCTTTTAATGACCTTCTTATTTTAATAGCGTCTTCCTTTGGCAAATCTAGTTCTTCAATAATTTCTTTTATCATTTTGGCCATTTTTTCACTATTGAGACCTAATAAATACTTATTTTCTTCATTATTAAATGCTTTTTGTATTTTCTCGTCGCTTATTTCCATTTTATATAAAAGTATTATTTGTTTTACTTTTATATAATATAATTTTTTCTATTTTTATAGTTGTTATTTATAACATATTACAAAAATGTAAATTTATAAACCATAATTTATTATGTCAATAATATCATCAATTATAAAATTACAGCCTTCTGATATTAGTATTTAAGTATTTTTTGTAATACTAACCCTAATCAAGAATTGTGCGTTTATCATGCCACAGCCAACAGTGCGCGCACAAATACACGCAAGCGGGACAGATAGAGAAAGAGGGAAAGACAGAGAGATAAGGATAGAGGGGAAAACAGAGAGATAGGGATAGAGAAAGAGACGGAGAAATAGATACGTGTGTTTGTGCGCGCACGGTTGGATTTTGGTGGTATAAGCAGCCAACAGTGCGCGCACAAACACACACAAGAGGGACAGAGAGATAAGGATAGACAGAGGGTTAGAGAGAGATTATACGTACATTGTGGTCTTTTTAGTGGCGCTTGTGTTCTTCCGTGACCTCTTCGCGGTCGCTGTGCCACCGTTTCGGTGACGCGAACACCAAGCTCCCTTGTGATCCACCGTGCGCCGACAGTTGTGTGACCTGCAAGTACTTGTGCTGCCCATGGGATGCGCGAGCGTATAGTCTATACGGAGATGTATATTACGCGACGAGAGATGGCGAGACAATCTTTTACCATGCCCCCTAGAGTGTGCCAGTCATGAAGAGATGTGCTCATGAAGAGAAGTTCTGGGAGATACATGTACCACTCCCACATTTTTGTTTTGAGGCTGTAAATTAGTAATAAGAATTATTTTAGACTGATTTTATCAAAATTATTGTTGAATGTCCAAAAAGGGATTTCAATAATCCCACAAAAAAAATTATTGACTTATATTATTGTTCCATAAAATATATCATTGTTAAATTTTTCGTCCATACATAACATAATTTATATCAATATATCAATTTAATTGTTTACCAAGAACTAAACATACCAGCACCACCATCATTGGCAGCTAAAGGTTCAAATGATTCTTGAATTTGCATTTGATTAGAATTTGACATCATATTGTTGGCAATGGTGGTTGTTTGTGTAGTAGGAGGAATACTCATTGGGTTCATTGGCAGTTGACTTATGGGTGTGCTATTCATTGCCATATTGTCGGCACATAGATGAACCTGGGGTGCTTGATGTTGTTGTTGTTGTGCTAATGGTTGAGAAACTTTAACACTATTATTTCCTACTTTGGCCGGTTGAGATGTTAATCCTTCTCGTCCTTCCCAGAACTGCATTGCTCTATCGCTTAAAATACTTACTTTTTCACCCAATTTAGTTTGTAAACTTAATGTAATCATTAAAACAGCTAATATAATGTATACAATATTGAACTCTGGATATTTTTCACCACTAAATGTGGGAATAAACGTATTTATACGATGAATAAGAAGCAACCCAATAAACATTACAATTATTTGAAGAATAACCTCGGCCCCTATTTCTACAGAACCCTTTGATTCATCCGCTTCAGGAACATATTTAGACATTGTTTTATTTAATAATACTACAGGTGTAACTGACAATACAGCATATTGAACTATATTCATCATATCTGATTTAGATTCTTCGTTCATATTAAAAACATGTTTGAAAAAATCTTTGGAAGTGTCTAAACTACTCATTATCTTTATATGATTTATATTAAGATTTTAATTATGAAATAATTAATTTAACTATATTTTTCATACTATATTCTTTATTTTAATTGTTTTATTTTTGATTATTTCAAATATATATTTATCCAAATTTGAATTTAAATACTGCTTTCAAATATATTTTATTATTGTTTCGTTGTAATGTTAAAAAAAACTTTAGAAATCAATAAATATAAGTCACGCAATAAATTTTCTACTGATTTAAGTAGCAATTTCTTTCATGAAGAGTTTCAATATTTGAATTTACTCGAAGATATTTTGATTTATGGAACTTTACAAAAAGGACGAAATGGTTTTACTAAATGTGTTTATGGTTCAGCACTACATTTCTCATTAGAAAACAATAAAATTCCTATTTTAACTACCAAAAAAACTGCTTGGAAAACTTGTCTAAAAGAACTTTTATGGTTTATTAAAGGTCAAACTAGTAATCAAATTTTAAACAACCAAAATGTGCATATTTGGGACGGAAATGCTACACCTGAATTTAAAGAATCTCGTGGATTAAGTCATTATAAAGATGCAGATTTAGGTCCTTTATATGGTTACCAATGGCGATTTTTTAACGCACATTACGATGATTGTGATGCTAATTATGACGGCAAAGGTGTAGACCAATTACAAGAAGTTATTAATTGTTTAAAAGACCCAGAAAAACGTTATTCTAGACGACTTGTTGTTTCTGCGTGGAACCCTTGTCAAATTAATGAAGGGGTTTTACCACCGTGTCACGTGTTGTTTCAATTTAATGTTATTGATAATAAACTAAGTTGCAGTTTATATCAAAGAAGTTGTGATTGTGCTTTAGGTCAACCATTTAACATTGCTTCTTATAGTTTTTTAACTCATTTAATTGCTAAACATTGTGATTTAGAACCATATGAATTTATTCATTATATAGGAAACGCTCATATTTATGAACCTCATTTAAAACAAATGAACGAGCAAATTAAACGCAACCCTAAAGATTTTCCTACCATTGAAATTCTAAATAAACGTGAAAATATTAATGACTACATTTTAAGTGATTTTAAAATAAATAATTACCAACATCACGCACAAATAAAAATGGATATGGTTGCATAATTTTAAGGTTGTTTTATTGTTCTTTTCGTGCGGAATATTTATAAAGATTTAATATTTTTATTATTATATTATGAGTAGTTTAAGAGCAATGGCATCAGCACAACAAAAACGTGTCACTATGCAAAAATCTATTGCTCCTGTAAATAATAATAATCCTAGAAGGTCTATCGCATCTAGAGGAAGATTTAATGCTATTCCTAACAAATCCCAAACGTACCAACAAATGATCCAACAACAACAACCGCAACCACAACAACCACAACCACAACCACAACCACAACAACAACAACAACCACAACCACAACCACAACCACAACCACAACCACAACAACAACAACAACAACAACAACAACAACAACAACAACAATTTATTCATCCACAAGCACAATCACACGACCAATCTATTCAAAATCAAAACAATTTTATGTCAAATTTAAATAATGGTTATAGTTCATTGTCTTTCCAAAGTAATGCACTAGTAAAGTCTAATAAAAAAATTCATATAAATCAAGCTGTCAGTTTATTATCACAAAAAATTTTCTACCTCGAAAAAATAATTTTCGGGGGAATGGAAACTGATAATGAGATGAATTATGACAATGATGATAATAATGAAAATCAAGTTTATTCTACAAATAATAATAATAACAATAATAATAATAATAATAATAATGAACTTGACAACTCTGTTTTAACCGCAATTGTTGAACGTATTGAAAAACTTGAAAAAAACTTTTTCATGTTTAATAATCTCAAAGAACAAATTGATTCTAATAAAAAAGCAATTGATGAACTTCAGTCTCATATTCAAGAAAAATGCGAAGATAAATGTGAAAATGATTGTAACGATGATGCCGATGATGACGATGAAGAAGAATGTGACTATGATGATGAATGTGACAAACAAGAAGAAATTAATGCGGAAGAAATAAACGTCCATAAAGATTTTCAAAATGTAAATCTTATTGTGGAAGATGTAAGTGATTCTGATGAAGAAAATTATCATAATAGCAACTATTTTGAAAGAAACCGACTTTTTGTGAAACCTACATTTTAATAAAACTAGAATTCGTTTTTTAACTTATTTATTATTATAAATTTTATATAAATATATGAAAACTATAATTAACATTTTTATTTTTTGCATAATTTTATTTATTTATTTACATATTCAGTATCATTTAAAAACTAGTAATGATTTGGAAATTTATGAAATAGAACAACCATCTAAACAAAAGTTTGAAGAAATTTGCAATATGAGACAACCGACTATTTTTTACTTTAACAATGCAAATTTAGTTAATGAAACTAATATCACCAACATATTAAATAAATATTACGCTTTTGACATGAAAATTAGAAACATAAATGATATTCACAAAAAAGAAGAAGAAACATATATGCCATTACCATTACATTCTTTAAATACATTGTTAACTGATGACAAATCTGCGTCTTATTTTTCAGAAAATAATTCAGACTTTTTAAAAGAAACAGGTGTTTTAAAAGTTTTTAAATATAATGACATTTTTTTAAGACCGCATATGGTATCTAATTGTTATTATGATATTTTAAGAGGAAGCAATAAATGTCATACTCCGTTTCGTTACGAAATTAATTATCGCAATTTTTTTATGCCGACACAAGGAAATGTAAAAATAAAATTGGCTCCTCCAAAAAGCACAAAATACTTATTTCCAAATTACGATTACGAAAATTTTGAATTTTCTTCGCCAATCAATCCTTGGAGTGTTCAACCTCAATTCTCATCTGAATTTGATAAAGTAAAATGCCTTGAATTTGATTTAAATGTAGGTTGCACACTTTTCATTCCTGCTTATTGGTGGTATAGTATTCAATTTAGCGAAAATAGTTCATTATCTATTTTGAAATACAGAACTTATATGAACAATCTCACAATTAGTCCTTATTTATTTATGTATGCGTTACAAGTTCAGAATGTTCGTAGGAAATCTAATAATGTAAAAAATTTAACAATAGAAAATAAATTTAATGATACAAATTTACGAGAAAAATTTAAGCACTCTGACGAAAATATTGAACAAGAAAAACACAAGAAAAGTATTGAAAATATTGAAAATATTGAAAATATTGAAAATAAGGTTGAACCATATCAATAATTATTTTATATACATAATATATATTATGTTCAATTTATTGAAAAAGGTTCTTTCATTTAAAATAACATCAAAAAAATGTAAAACGAGAAAAAGGAAATCGTCATACAATAAATCTACAAAATCTAGAAAACCTAAAAAGACTAGAAAACCTAAAAAATCTAGAAAATCTAGAAAATCTAGAAAAGTAGAGGTAACATTAAAGGGTGGATGAGGTCAACCAATTAGGGCTCAAAGTGGAGGTTGAGGTCTATACTAATTCTGTTGTGTATTTTTTAGATTTTTTGTTTATTAATTCAACTTGAATGACACCTAAACAGTCTTAAAACATTTGTTTAAGTTGATAAAGTTGTTTGTTAAACAATAATAAAGATATTTTGATAATAATATTAATAACAAATTGTTAATATTATTATGACTACTATTGATAATGATAACAATTTTAAAATAAACATTGACGATTCCAACTACACTTCGTGGGAAATTATTAATTCAATAAGCTATTCTAAATGTGAAAATATTATAGTGAATCCATTTACGTCTAAGTTATTTTCAAATGATGTTTTCTCTTTTGCAAATAATAACAATGTTAATATCATCCATTCTAGCATTCGGTGTGGCTCTCCTATGCCAGGGGTTATTATTTTATCCGACAATAAAACATATGGAAAATTTGGTAAAAAAATGCTGTATAAATGCATTCCGGATGATAAACGACTGCCTTATTTTTTGATTCCATATACAATGAAAAATGTTGGATTTTCCAAGAATTTTAAAAACAAATATGTCACTTTCTCTTACCTAAATTGGGACCATAAGCATCCATATGGCATCCTAAATAATACAATTGGTGATGTTGATGTATTAGACCATTTTTACGAATATCAACTATTTTGTAAAAGTTTAAACGCATCTATACAGACTTTTAATAAAAACACAATAAATGCCATTAAAAATACATCTCATGATGAAATTATTGACACTATAATGAATAAATATGATTCAATAAAAGACCGAACAGATGCTAAATGGTGTATATTCTCAATTGACCCTTCACAATGTCTTGATTTTGATGATGCGTTCAGTATTATTCCATTAAATGAAAATAAATATCAAATTAGTATTTATATTTCTAATGTCACTATTTGGATGGATGTTTTAAATTTATGGAATAGTTTTTCTCGTAGAATATCTACTATATACTTGCCTGATAAAAAGCGTCCAATGTTGCCAACTATTTTGTCTGATTGTTTATGTAGTTTGCAAAAAAATGTTCGCCGAATAGCGTTTGTAATGGATTTTATTATTGAAAATGGAGAAATTTTAAGTTCCTCATTATCAAACGCGTTAATCAAAGTTTCTAATAATTATGTTTATGAAGAACAAGGATTAATTAAAAATAATCATTACAATCTTTTATTCAAACAAACTAAAAAATTGTGTAAAAAATATAAATACATTAATAACATCAGAAATAGTCACGATTTGGTTTCTTATTTGATGATTTTAATGAATTCACAATGTGCGTTGAAAATGAAAGATTATAAATGTGGAATTTTTAGGTCTACATTAATGAAAAGTATGGATATTTTACCAGACCATTTACCAGAAGATATTTCTAAATTCATTACCATTTGGAAGAGCACAACCGGCATTTATATTGACGGCAAAAATGTGGACAATGTTGAAATAACAACGCGTCATAATTTGCTACATTTGGATTCATATATACATATTACTAGTCCAATTAGACGAATAAGTGATTTATTAAATATAATTATTTTACAAAAAAATATGAATATTATTCAATTGTCAGATTGTGCTTACCAATTTTACGATAATTGGCTTCAACAATTAGACTATATTAACACCACAATGAGGAGCATTCGTAAAATACAATGTGACTGTTCTTTGCTTGATATGTGCTCCAATAATAAAAGCATAATGGAAGAGATTTATGAAGGTTACATATTTGACAAAATTAAACGCAATGATGGACTGTTTCAATATATAATTTACTTGCCGAAATTGAAATTAACATCAAGAATCACAATGAGAAACGATTTTGAAGATTATTCTCTAAAAAAATTTAAACTTTATTTATTTCTTGATGAAATGCACTTCAAAAAGAAAATTCGCATTCATTGTGCCGAATAAAATGACTTAAAATGAAATAAATATAAACATGAATACGAAGTTAATAAAATCAGAAAAAGGAAACTATAAGTAATAATAATGCTACAAATTGCACTAATAATTTAATAAATAACGACAGCTTAAATGATGATAAATATTTAATTAGTGTGACGCAATTTTTGTTTCACTTGAGAAAAATAGTTTAAAACATTAAACAACAATTGTCAAAGCAAAACAATCATATAAAAAAATTGAAAATTTGATTTTTAACAAAAGTATAAAAGTATAAATTATTTTTATACAAAAAGTATCAACAATCAAATTTTATAACTTCGGAATAAGTTTTTTCAAAAAATAACAATACAATGTTAATTTTATTGTTATTGAATATGGTGTGGGTTTATTGAGGGATTTCCCTTAAATATTTTCAGTAACAAAAATTCACTTTATTTGAAGAGTTTTCAGAAATTCCTGAAAATGGACATTTTTAAAATGTCCAAAATTGAAAATCCAAAATACTTTTCATAAAAAATAATTTTTTTCTTCTTACCATAAAATTTTCACTAATTTTTCATTTTTAGAGCATTATGGTAACAAATCATTTTTTATGAAATTCCAATTTTTTATGGTAATGTTTCATTGACTGCAACACAAAGTATAACAAATCATAAATGATAATAAAACATATTTTTATTTTATTATTATACCAATCCAAAAGTATAAAACTATAAATTTAAGCGTAATTGTATGCAACATCCGATAAATTGGTTTAAAATAATTATTAGAAAAATAATTTAAAAAATATGATAATAAAATATATATATTTAGAAATGAATAAGAAATTTAATTGTAATTTTTGCAATTATTCTACTGATATAAAATGTAATTTTGAAAAACATATTAATACTTCAAAGCATATTTATAACACAACTAATGATGATAATGATAATAACAATGACAATGACAATGACAATGAAGAATGTAAATTAAGTTGTTATAAATGTAGTAAAAGTTTTAATCATAGGACAACATTGTGGCGTCACAAAAAGATTTGTTTATCTGATTCTGAAAGAAAGTCTGACAGTGAATATAACAGTTTATCAGACGATGAATATGAAAACATGGATGAAGAATATGATGATAAAGATTATTACGATAAATTAGAATCCGATTTTGAAAACAATTATGAAAACGAAAGTGACGACGAATTTGAAGAAGAAATGAAACAAGGTAGTGCAAAAGGGTTACATAAAATTATAAAAATGCTTATTAAAGAAAATAGCGAGTTTAAAGACACCATTATGATGCAACAACAACAACAAAATGAAACTAATAAGATAATGATGGAATTGGTAAAAAGCAATACTAACGGCAACAGTAATAGCACTATGCCTAGCACTACTAATGGTATTACTAACGGTAATAATAACGTTAATAATCTTGTTATCAATAATAATAGCAATACCACAAATAATAACTTTAACTTGAATTTCTTTTTAAACGAAACTTGTAAAGATGCTATGAACATTGAAGAATTTATGGACTCAATTGAAATCACAATTCCAGACCTTAAGCGTTTAGGAAAGTGCGGTTATGTTGAAGCATTGTCAAACTTATTAATAACACATTTGAGAAGTATTGATTATACACGAAGACCTATGCACTGCAGTGATGTAAAACGAGAAACCATTTATATCAGAGATAAACACAAATGGGAAAAAGAAAACGAAGAAAAAAAACGATTAAACAGATTATTACTTGGAGTTACAAGAATGAATACTATTGCTTTGCAAAATATTTACCAGAAACAATATCCACACTGCTTAACCAATCATAAATCTAAAGAACATAAAGAATATGGTGAAATAGCATACAACGCTTTTGGAGGAAGCAAAGGTGATACCGACCAATTGAATAAATACATTATAAAAAATCTTATTAAAGAAATCAAAATTGAAAAATATTGGCCACAAATTTTATAAATTTTAGTTTTTTTGGGATTTTTTAATCTAAACATATTCAGAAATGAAAATTAGTATTTGATTTTTGTTCTTATTTTATAATTGTATTTTTGTATCGCGTTAAATAAATAATTATATAATATTTAGTAAAAAAAAATATGTTTTCAATATATATAAATGATACAACTCAAAAACGAGAATGTACAAGAAAAAAAAATTGATGTTGTAGAAGAACCAACTGGTACTTCCGACACTTTATCTAAATCTTTTTCTGCTCCTCATGTGGAGAATTTACCAAAGGTAAAAGTTTGCAATAATTTAAAAAAATTGGCCTCGTTTAAGCAAATCAAGAAGAACTATAAGTTGCAGTCTCAAAAGGATATTTTTGTCAGCGATGTTAGATCCTTGTTGCAACATTTAGACAAAGTTTCACATGAATATGATATTGAATTGTTGATTGAAGTATTAAATGCTTGTGAAGAATTCTTTATTTACGGCAACAAAGAAGAAAGAACTCAATACAAAACAGAGGCAGTTAATGAACTTATGATTGAGTATTTTGGAAATGAACAAGTCTTGAATAAATTCATTTGCACCGTTAAGAACCAAATCAAAAAATCTAATTTCATTAAGAGAAATTTGAAAAAAGTTAAGAATTTTTTTTTGTAAAATGGACATGGAAAAAAACTTGGAAAAATTTTATGGTTGATTTATCCACCGGGGTGGTAGCTGATTTGTTTTATAAGTTATTTCTTCGCAGACTTATCTTTTTAACACCTATTTTATTTCTATCATAAATTATAAAATTTTGTTTATCTTTATAATTTATCAGTTCTTATTTATTCTTATACATTTTTATTTTTTATTCTAAAATAGACTATATCCAAATATCTTTTTATTTGGTTCTACGTAACTTCGCCGCAGAAACGCTTCCAAATTTAGCGGATAATGTGCCTTTATATAATCTTCCATATTTGTTACCCCCATTGAACTATTACACGGTTGACATATCGGCATCAAATTATCAACTACCACTTGACCACCGTTATATTCCGATACAACATGTCCAGCAACAAAATCCTTGGCGTTTATTTCTGATATTTTACAACATATACACTTTGCGGTTGCTACATTTTTTCCTACATAACAGTCCCAAGAATCGTTTTTTACCTTCTTTGGAATTTTCTTCTTTTTGGAATAAGATGATGTTGATTTAATGATTTTTCCAGTGTGTTCTTCAACTATCTTTTTCGCCCATTGAAACCCGTATTCTTCACTTGGTTGATACGAAAATAATCCCAAATAGAAACCTTGCTCTTTAGCAATTTTATACATACTGTCGTTTACTTTGTAACTCGTTTGAAACACATTGAAATCCCATTTGCTTAATTTTTCATTGTAATTTGTTACTAAATTTTGCAATTCAGTAACATCTTTGATATTTACTATGTCACATATATACGCTAATGTCTCTTGAAAATAATTTAAAAATATATGAGGCCTTCTTGCTTTTGTTGTTTTTGCCCATATTTTAGGATATAATAGTTGAAAATGAAGTGCAACTGTTTCTGGTATTTTCTTATCTATGTTCTCAAATAATGAAAAATCTGGCAATGGGGTGTTCTTATTTATCATTTCATAATTTAATCTTAATTCTTCATCCGTATTTACGCTTACTATTATCACATATGTTTCAATATTGTGTCCGTGATTGGTGTATAATGATTCCATTGCGGCTAAACGGTGTTGTCCGTCTATTAACCAATATTGGTCTTTAAAATAGTGGAGATTTAGCGGATTAGAAGCACTAAAATTGAAATAGTTGTGCTTCTTGAAAAAATCTAGTTGTAAATTGACAATATCATAAACCTTGTTATTGTCAATTATTCTTTGTATTTCAGGTTTCACAATTTGTAACGACTTTAGCATAGTTGTAGTCATTATTTTCATTTGTGTGTTGTTGAGTTGTAACATAATTTGTTTTACAATTGAGTATTATATATTTTATAGTTTAGTCCTTATATTGTTTTTCTTGCGAGTTCTTTTATGTTTCTTTGAAACCTTATTCTTCCTTTTATTTTTATTTGTAGTCTTTTTGGGTGCACTTTTAGTCTTTCTTTTGGTCTTTTTATATTTTTTATTTAGTTTTGATTTTCTTTTATGAGATTTTGTATGTTTACCTCCTTTTGATGATGCGTGTGGTGGCAATGATGATGATGCAGGTTGTGGTAATGATAATGTTGCAGGTTGTGGTAATGATGATGGTTCATTACATTTTTCGTCTTTAATAATTCTTATTTTTTTTAAATCTTCAGGTTTTACTTCTCTTCCATAATCGCTTTCATTTATTTGAGTTTTTATTTTTTCTAATTCTAATTTTCTTTTATCAATTATAAGTTTTTCTCTTTTTATGTCTTTTTTAATTTTCTTAATATCATTTTTTATTTTTTTTGTTAATTGTTTATTTTGTGTCTTTTCTAATTGGGATATTAATTCAGTTAAGTCTTTAATTTTATTATTTAGGTCATCTTCCATAACACGTAGGTGTTCTGTTATCTGAAGTGCATCTGTTTCCATCGTTTTTAAATTAAAATTTGCGTTTGGTTTTTTAGCCCTATTAAACGAACTACGCGAGTTCGCTTTTTCTGCAGAACCAGCTTTGTTATCTATTGCTTGTTGTATTGCTCTACAAAATATACTTTTATTTTCTTTTATTATATTTTCTAATTCTTTAATATAATTTTTTATTTCTTCCAATTCCGACGACAAAGTTTCATAAATATCCTTTTCCTTTTCAATAAATTCCAATAGGAATTTATTTGATTGTTCACAGTCTAATAATACAGTTTCAAAAGTGTTAAATACTTCGAAAATATAATTCTGAACTACATTGTCATAATTTTGTGACCATTCATACGGTTGATATTTTAATAAGTGCTTTTTAATACCATTTTCTTTCCTAGAAAACGAAAAACAGTTAAAGATTTTTGCAAAAATTCCTTGACTTTTTTTATTATTGATGATAACATCGAAATGTTTTTGAAATAATAACATTTTGTGTAATTTTTTAAGTTCATCTAAATTATCATCAATTGTTTTTTTAAAAGTCTCATCTAATTCCTTTTCATAATCATCAGAATTGAGTTCAATTTTAAATTTTGTATAAATATATTGAACAATAGATGAAACTTTATCACTTAAAACGTTTTTTTGCAAAACTGTTATAAAATCTTTTGATATTAGTTCCATTTGCTTTATATATTGTGAAAAATAAGTTTTATTATTTAAAGAAATCATCATCGGGTCACATCTTAAAATTTCAGGAGAAACATTTTTATCTATTTCTATATCATTGAATTCTGGATATCTTTCTAAACCTTTTGTTTTTGATAAAAAAAATACAGGTAAATAGTTTTTACTTACCTCAATAGAAGGAACAAACTTTTCTTTTATTAGGATAGGATTTAATAAATTATGAAGCATAATACCCATAGCTATACAAAGTCTATCCTTTGTATAAAAAGCATGCGGGGAACCATTGACCGCGTTGGTAACATATGCAAGAACTAATTGGAATAAATCTCCAAATGTTTTAAGAGATGTTAATGTTTTTATAATGTCAGAACTTGGAACTAACTCACAAATTTTTTCTGCTGTTTTATTTATTTGATAACTATTTTTTTCTAAATCCTTTTCTCCTTTTAACATGTTATAACAAATAGCGTTTGATACACTTAGAACAGTGTTTGCGGTAAAATAAAATGAAATATCTTTATTATTTTCATCATTTTCATCAATTATTTTAACTCGTAGTCCATTTAGTTTTTGGTCGTCGTCGTCAGTTGGTATACTTTCTATTTCTAATTTATCACTATTAACAGAAATATCAAATAATAAAAACAATAAAATTGAAAATGATACTTTTAAAATGTAATATATATTCATATCAATTTCTACATCATCCATTTCTATTGTTTCTGAACTATCTGACCCTGTAGACATATTTGGTTGAGACAAAGAAACTGGTTGAGCGGTGTCAACACTTACCGACTTTGGAATACTTGCTTCATATTCATCGTTTGTAAGAGTAGTTTTAGTTGAAATAGGGTCTAAATATTTTGCAATGTGTTTTATTTCAGTAAAAGGTAGTTCACCGAAAGCGTCTTTCATTCTGGTTTCAAATCCTTGACAAAAAGCATTGTATTCACCTGGATTGTCCAAGCATTTAGAATAATTCTCCAGACTATTACATATACTACTAATTGTTTTCATAAAAAAAGCACACATACAAGAAGTTAAATTAATACCCATATCCTTAAAAATTTTAGTTATCATATTTGAATTATAGTCTTCAGGTGATTCAAATTTAGGAACGAAAAATATGTATTCTGAAATTATTTCTATTTGATTAGCTTTCTCATCTAGTTTAGGTATTACAAAATACTTTTGTAATAAAACATCCTTAAAAATTGGTTTCATATTAAAAAATATACCCTTATATTCCTGGTTCTTAAAGTGTATATATTTACAAAAAAAATCAGTCGTCGGATTTTCTTTTAAAACGCTATTTAAAACAGCTTCCTCGCTATGAATGTTTGATTGAAGACTTGCTAGAAAATAATCGTTAGAAGTTGTGTTTTGATCTATAGTTAGCGAAGAATGTCGAGGTTGAACACGCTTTCTTATATCACTAATTTTTATTTTTCTACATTCATTTGCCGAATCAAACCAAACAGCACGGTCACCTTTGAAAAAATCATGTTCTGAATCATTTTCGAGATACCATTTAAAAACATCTTGAGAATTTATAGTTTCTGTATTGCCACCTGATATTTCTCCTATTTTAAGTTTACGGTTTTCTTCTTCTTCTTCTTTTTGTTCTTGAATTAACATAGCAGAACGTTGGTCACGAATTAACGTATCATATAGTTGTTCGGTTAACTCGTTTGTTTGTTCAATTAAAGGTCCATAAATTAATTCATTTATTTGGTTATCAATTTCAAATTTATAATCACTTCCATTTTTAAATGGATAAAAAAGATTTATTATTAAAACATCATTCACGTATTGATTAATTTCTGTTATCATTTTTATCAGTTCTGTTATCATTTCTGTTATCATTTCTTTTGTATTTTGTAATATTTCTTCTCCTTCTTCTTCTTGTTCTTCTCCTTCTTCTTGTTCTTCTTGTTCTTGTTCTTCTTGTTCTTGTTCTTCTTCTGCTTCTGCTTCTTGTCTTTTTTTTTTATTAAATATTTTAAATTTTTCTACAAAATAATTGTTATCTCCAATATTATTGTTATCTCCAATAATAAAATTTTTAATTTTACTTACAATTTGTGGACCTTTACCTTTTTTAAAAACTTTTAGACCACTACTAAAAATGTTAGGGGTTTCAACACGAAAAACTTTTTTTTCTTTTGGTGGTGCTTTAGCACCACCTACTTTATAGTTAAAATTTTTATTACCAATATTGCTATTATTATCACCAATCACAGCAGTGCCGACATGGTATATATTTGTATTATCTATTTTGTGTTCATGTTCATGGTAGCCATTATGGATATGCTTAAAACATTTGTGTGTATGTTGATTTCTTTTTTTATTTGCTTCCTTTTTTCGAGTAAATTTTGTTTTTCTACTCATAATATAGATTTTGTATACTATACTATATGCTTTTATTTAAAATATTATTTAAATTTGTATATTAATAAATATAATTGAAATATAAATAAAGTATAAATGTGGTTCTTTAGTAAAATACTAAACGTTGCATTATTTGTCGCCAATGTAAATGCGTTGCGATTAATGCAATACAATGTCGAATGGTTATTTATAGACTACTATAAAAGTGCGGATTGTCCTGGCAATGGATGCACTTGGCACAATGAATCTGTCGCTTACGACCATTTATATCAAATTGGCACCATAATTGACGACGTTAATCCGGATATTATAAATTTTTGCGAAGTGGAAGGAATAAATGAACTAAATATTCTTCAAGAGTCACTTAAATATTCGGATAGTTATAAATCGTATTTTGTAAAAGGAACCGATACAAGCACCGGACAGAATGTAGGACTAATGTCCAAAATAGTGCCAACGAGTGACCTAATAAGGACTGAAAATCGTGAAGCATATCCAGTGTTTTTTTCTACTTGTGATTACACTGGTGAAGGAGGAACAGAAGGAGTAAGTAAGCATTTTGTAACAACATTTGACTGGAATAATATGAAAATAGCGTATATATCGCTACATTTTTTAGCATTTCCAGACCGAGTAGATAGATGTGTGAAGCGTGAAGGGCAAGCAATGGTGATACAAGACATAATTATAGAATATGTGAAGAAAGGTTATGAAATAGTAGTAATAGGAGATATGAATGATTATGATAACGAAATAAACGACAAAAATGAAGATAAACCGATATCCCAAGTGTTGAATATATTAAAAGGGGAATATTCAGATGGTGTGTATAAATTAACAAATTTGAATTCATTAGTGGTGAAAGAAGAGCGATATAGTAATTGGTGGGATAAGAATGATAATTGCGATTCAAGTGATGATGAATTAGTATTAATAGACCATATATTAGTATCAAATGGGTTATATAATAAGGTTAAAAATGTGAGCATATATCACGAATATCAAGAGCAATGTGGGACACTAAATTCGGACCATTATCCAATCATAGTAGATTTTGAAACAGAACATAGTGCTTAAATAGTAGTGGTTTGGTCTTGATTGATAGAAGAGATTTTAGTTTTCATTCTTTTACGAAACTGTTCGCATTCTTCGTTAGCAATGTTTTCAATAGTTAAAGTCAGCAAGGCGTTTTTTTCTTGTGCCAGCTTTAAATCTTCTTGAAGTTTAACAACCAAGCTTTCGAGATATTTATAACCATTTTCGCATTTTCGCATGTTTTCGTGGAAATTGAAAGAAGGAGGGTCGTCCAAAGTTGTTCTCTTTTTTTGTGAAGCCTTTGCCACAGAGTAGAGGAAAGTGTTATTAAAAGTTGTGACCCAATTTAAAAATTCTTGGTCATTATTTTTCTCGCAAAAAGAAACAATTGCGGAATAAAGTTTCGATGAGGGAATGAGCGTCTTAACTTGTTCCGGTTGTTTTGAGAAGAAAGAACCGAGAAATCGGAGGAAAGCGTGGTCGGTAGTTTTCCAAATGTTAGAAACATTGTGACAAGTTTCAAGGAAATCTTTATTAGAACAAATGTGTTCCAATAAAGAAGAATAATAAGTCTTAAATGTATTCAAATCAAAATGATTTTCCATTTTATCAAAATGAGAGCAAAAAGTGAAAGACAATAATAAATGAAAAGTTTTGACAAGAAAGAAAATATTAACCCGATTAACCCGAATCGATAAAATAAAACGTGTAACGGTTTAAATATTATTTATATATTGTAGTATATTGTAGTAACGGTGTAAAAGTTTGATATTCATTTTTATTTTATTTTTATACAACAAATAAAATTCTATTTATCTGAAAACAAATCACTTTTTACTTCTATCGTAATAAAAGTATGGAGAGCAGAAAACGTGGGTTGACAATTTGTGACGATGATTTGGGAGGAGAACTAGATGTTTCTTTGATACAATATGAAAACTATATGAGAAGCAAAGAAACAACCTTAACCGAGTGCAGTCATAAGTGTGTGGAGACAGGCATTTGTTATTTTATTGAAGACAAAGAGTATGACTTTTTCTTATCGTTGTATTCTTCAGTTGTTGATAAAAGAGAAACCCAGTTGGTTGAGCTACCGAAGAAAGTATTTCCAGCAACTTTTAAATTTGTTTTTAATCATAGTGACGATGGTGGAAATGGAGAAAAGACAATTCATTTTATGGGAAGAGTCATCGAGAAAACATTCTACTTTTTGAAGTCTCTATTTAAGACGGATTATGTGTCTAATATTGAAGAATGTATGATTGCGAAGAGTAATGGGAAAGACCAATCCAGAAGCGTTTTCATTGTTTTGTTTAAGAACATAATTGTTTTCAATTTGGTTTTTGAATGTGTAAGAAACCGAATACTAGATGACCCTGAACTGAAAGAAATGTACGAAGACTTTCAATTTTCGAATTTATTTAGTAATGCGTTCAAGCGTGATTCAAAAGTTTTGATGGTTGGTTCAAAATTAAATGGGGAATTATTGGAGTATTCTAGATACAATATGAGAAACCAACTGGAGGGAAACTTTAACGAGAATTTACTTGAAATGTTTGACATCAAAATGTTGTTGAAATATGCTTCTATCAGGGAGGCCCATTATTGTCAAGTTATGCGGCTTACAGTGTTTGGAGAGATCAATATATCAATGACATCAGAGACTTTGTATAAGGACACGTATTTTATTTGTCAAATGGTAGAGATGATAAATTCAAAAAAGGCGAGAGAGGAAGATATAATGTGGGCCTTGATTAACGTATCATCAGAGAGAGATTTGTTTCCAATTATGCAAAAGTTTTCAGTAAATGTTGACAGAACTTTTTGGAACCATATGTTAAAGAGTCCGAGTCCAGAAAAGAGTCATTTAGGAATTTCTACGTTGGTGTATTTTGCATCAATTCATGGTGGGAATGAGTTTAAAATGGTGATGTTTGAGAACATTTGGTTGTTTATTCGGAATGCGTGTGATAAGTATATATCGTTTCAAAAGGACAATAAGAATGAGGAGGACCAAAATCAAGAAGAAGAAAAAGAAGAAGAAGACCCAGATATCAAAGTGGTTTTTCAATCTTTTGATGCGGTTTGTTACTACATTGCTTCTCTGAGTAAATTTCTGTATAGCAACACGTTTGTATGTACGGATATTGGAAAGAATAAGTGGTTTCATTTCAATGGTATTATTTGGGTTACAAGTAACAAAGGCGTTTATTTGTCAAAGTTGTTCGATACTGACTTGTATTCTCTATTTCAATTTTGGTCTGTCAAGTATATGAGAGAAAATGTCTCGGATGAGGTGAAACTATTTCGGAATTATTATGCAAAGTGTTGCACTGATTTTGCGTCGTTTGTGAGAAATCCACTGAAGAAGAAAATGTTGTTGAGTATGTGTGCCGAACATTTTTATTGGGATGAAGACCATATTCTCAATCAAACTATCAGGTCCTCTTCTTTTGAAGAGATTTTGGATACTAATAAGTATTTAATTGGGTTTCGCAATGGAGTATATGATTTGTCTCTTGGAACATTTCGGGATGCGAAACCGGATGACTTAGTTTCATTGTCAACAAAGAATTTCTACTATGATTATGATTGGAATGACCCTTGTGTGATTGAAATTAACAGTTTTTTGAGAAATGTCTTTCCAAGACAAGATGTTTTGGGGTATGTGATGAAAATGTTTGCATCATTTTTGGACGGTGATATTGAAGAACAGTTTTATATTTTTACTGGAAATGGTAGCAATGGTAAAAGTAAATTGGTTGAACTGTTTCAAATGTCATTTGGAGAGTATGTTGGTACACTACCGGTTTCCTTGATTACTGGAAAAAGGACCCCATCCTCTAATGCAACTCCTGAATTAGCCAGAATGAAAGGAAAACGACTAGGTGTTATGCATGAGTCAAATGTATCTGAAAGTATTAACTTGGGTTTGATTAAAGCTATTTCTGGTGGAGACAAGATGTATGCTCGCGCACTTCATAGTGAACCCATTGAATTTCGTCCAACATTTCAATTGTTATTGCTTTGTAATGACAAACCAAAGAAGATTGACCCATATGACTTTGCAATGTGGAGAAGAATTGTTGTTGTAAATTTCAACAGCACATTTGTTGACAACCCTGACCCCCAAGATGCTACCCAGTTCAAAAAGGACAACAATATTTATAAGAAGTTGACTTTGTGGAAGGAAGGGTTTTTTTGGATATTGGTTCAATATTACATTGAATTAAAGAGACACGGTAACCAAATTCCAGAACAAGTGCGATTTGATACAAGTCAATACAGGAAGTCAAATGATTTTGTTGGAATATTCTTACAAAAATATGTTGAAAGGACCGAATATCCAAGCGATGTTATATGTGCAAGTGATTTGTTTGCAAAGTTCAAGATTTTTTATGTTGAACATTATCAAGAACCAAATCGTCTAAAGTACGAAATTTTTGTAAGCATTGTTTCATCCAATTTAGGAAAGACAATCCCTTTGGAAAGGACCAAGGAAGGCTGGAGAAATATTGTATTTGTTTAAGGGTTCCTCTTCATTTTGAGAATCACGTAGAGAGTCAATCTTTATAGTGCCTTTTATTAACACTTTAATAACTATTATTATTGGTTCGAGCATTAAATAATAAGGTAAGTCAGGCATGATTGCATATATTGTGTGACAATTTTGTATTGGACTTTATTGCGATGTGTTGAATGAGAACATTGTGTCAACATTATTATAACATAGCATTCATTAGTGAATCTTGCATTGTGCAGAGTTATTTCAAGTATGCGTGATGAAATTTAATTAATTATAATAACTAATAAATAATTAATTAAACCAAAAATAAAATGTTTTACTCATAATATATTATGTTAAAAAAACATTTTTTAAAGATTAATAGTAATAATAATAGGATAAATATATGTCACATAGATGAAGTAACATTTTTACCAAATCATAAGTATAGTTTTGTATATAATGATATGTATTATATAGGGTTTTTTAAAAAAATATTAGAAAAAGAGGATAAACAAATATATGTTTTTAATAATTTTTTAATTGATACAAATAAAAATAAACCTAGTTATATATTCGATTTATATCATTACAAGTTGTCACCAAATATAGCAAGATTGTTAAAACAAGATACATTTAGTGACATTGATATTGATATTGATGGTTTTGAAAGTGATTTATCATCAAATTACAAAAAAATATTGGAAGAGCAAAATAAAGATGATTTTGATGATTTTTAGATGTTGATATAAGAAAAAGACAAGGTTACAAAAGATAACACTTTTTTGTTTGTCTTTATTAGTTGATCAATTAAATTTTCATTCTGTGACATTATTTTGTTTTTTTAGTTTATCAATTCTTGACGACGCTTTATATTGGTTAATTATTTTTTGTTTTTCATCCGCTTCTTTTTCTCTTTTTTCGATAACTTCTTGGTTTTTTAGTTTCATATTTTTAATTATCACAATTTCCTCCGGAGTTGGAAAATCATGTTGTCTTACAAATTCAGCATACTTATCTATATGAGGGTCTGATAATCCTTCAGATTTAAATATACGATAAATTATATCACTAGTGAATAACCTTGTGTTTCCATTTTTAAATTTAACATAATGTTGACAAGGATAAGATTCCATGCATAAAGTTGATAACTCATAGTTTCCAACTTCTCTATAACTGTCCATTATTAATAATAAAAAAATTATCTTTAATATATGTAAATAATATAATTTTAGTTTATACTTTTGAAAGATTTTAGCCTGCACTATAATATTCATTAAAATATACTTAAAAATGTATTTACACCCTGGGGCAAGAACGAAGTGTCGTTAGAATAGTGTGGAGCGATGACGCGTGTGCATTCAATAATGTGTGGCCGTGAAAAATGATTGTAACGGGCGGTCAGACCTATGTTACTGCCTAAGGCAAGAAAAAAACTTTCGTCATCAACCTCGACCACCCACCACCCACCACACAACAAATCGGCACGACAACCGGTCGGGGCTATAGACGCCTCGTATTTTCGGGGACATGCCAGGTGTGAGAAACCGCGACCTTCGTCCTTTCTGTCTGAGCCACACCTTCGCCGAGCTGCGTTATGGAGAGGATGTTTGCACCAGCCCAGATTACGAGATTCGATTCGACCCTGTCAAGGGATGGTCGCTTTATCTCTTAAAAGCCGTGGCTGGACTGTTGATTCCGCTTGGAGGGGCCTTTATGAGCAACGATGCCCTCTCCACCTTGCGTAAGAAATCTCTGGACCGCCGCCGACACATTATCAGCAATTTAGCTGGGGATGGAAATTGGAACGCCGACCCGCAACTGGCACCATTGAAGCACTGCTGGCCTGCTGCCTTTGCTAACGAGGCTACTGAAGGTGTAAACAATGAAAAATATAATTGTGAATTTGTTTATTTGATTGCGGAGTCTTATCATGACATGCCAAAATACGAAGGAATCTCTTGCAAGGGAGAAATGATCTTCCTGGAGGTAATGGTCACTCCTCTCAGGCGAACTATTCCCGACGGAGGACTGGAGGCTTTCGTTCATTATGACGCTGTGGAGAAACGGGAAGGAAAGTATGGCAAGATGACCAACTGGGGGTACACTCCAAAGGATTTTGTTTGGGCTAATTTGGCACCAGAGTTTGGTCGTCATTGGTTCATCGGACTATTTCATAAACGTCTTGTGTTGTTTGAGCAGCAGTGCCAAATCAACGAGTATGAAGAGAAACTAAAGAAAGAAAAAGAAGCCAAGCAGCAGCGCTCTCTTTTGAAAGAAGTCCGCACAGGAAAGCGCACTGTCATCGGTGCGTTAAATCATTTTAATCGCGGTAGAAAGAAGAAGCGCACGATTGGTGTCTGAGTTGTGGTGAAAACTGATGCTACTGATGCTACTGATTTGACATTAATTGCCTAAATTATTATTATTTGCTTGAATAATGATTGTCATTTGCTTAAATAATGATTGTCATTTGCTTAAATAATGATTGTCATTTGCTTAAATAATGATTGTCATTTGCTTAAATAATGATTGTCATTTGCTTAAATAATGATTGTCATTTGCTTAAATAATGATTGTGAAGTTTTATGTTTTGTTGTAATTAATTTATAATCATAAAACCCACTCGGTCTATCAACAACAACAACAACAACAACAACAACAATAAAAATAATAATAATAATAAAAATAAT
>Ga0209137_1001108_pt1 | contig 26340 bp, 32 predicted proteins | sample SaaInl5LU_22_DNA_FD_184642 | JGI IMG/M metagenome (GOLD analysis project Ga0209137, IMG submission 184642) | Marine microbial communities from expanding oxygen minimum zones in the Saanich Inlet - ESP_105LU_22_DNA (SPAdes) (version 2) | ecosystem: Environmental > Aquatic > Marine > Intertidal...
TTGGGTTACTCCAATATAATCATCATATGTACAATATTTAGGGAAATCATATTTGAATACCCGATGTGTGAATTATTGGTTGTATGATAATGGTGGTTATTATTATCCTGATGACGATCCTACTATTCTAACATTGAATGTATGTTCTAGATTAAATGATAATAATATTCCCATTGATTACAGTATTATTGAAAACCCATACAAATTTATTCACGAAGACTATGATAATGTAAAACCGGAATTATTTGTCAGCAAAGGGATCGAAGATATACGATTGTATGTTTCTGTTTCTACTGGTGAATTATGCTTCATTGGTACTACAATGGTTTTAAAAGACAACGGTGAGGATATATTAATTTCAATGATTCAGGGAAATTATGATATTGAAAATAAATGTTGTAGATCAGTATCATTAATAAATTCTCCTTACAATGAATGGTGTGAAAAAAATTGGTCACATATTCCTCTTCCATCTGGAATAGACGGATTTATTTACAAATGGCACCCATATCAAATTGGTATAATAGAACAAAAACCAGATGATTTATCGAAAAAACAATTAAACATTGAAATAACATACGATACACCTAAATGGTTTTCCAAAATGAAGGGTTCTACTCCTTTTGTTCCTTATAAAAACAATTTAATTGGAGTTGTTCATTTTAGTTACGATAAAAGTCCTCGACAATATTTTAATCAATTGATCATCATTAACAGTATAACCATGGAAATTATAGAATGTTCCAATATTTTCTGTTTTTTACGCCCAAGTATTGAATTTTGCATTGGTTTTACTGTAAGAAATAACTGTTCTAAATTCGGTTTTTGGATATCTCAAATGGATCGAGATCCACTTTATTTAGAAGCCAACGCTGATCATTTTCGCTTTTCGCCCATTTCATCATTTTGTTGAATTGTTCAATAAAAAATTGTAATTTGTACAGTACAAACTACAATATAATGTTTTTGGTTAAAAATGGTTAAAGTAGTCAAAAATATACACAGTGATTAAATGATTTCTAAATCTTGTAATTTCCAATATTCTACGCCTTTATTAGGCAATGGTCGCGCAATAATAAACGGAATTAAACCTTTCTCGAATTCTTTCAATGCAATTGTACGACTATGAATAATCATTTCTGGAAGATCTTTAATAAAAGGAGGAGCACCGCGTTCAATTTGTTCGGCACGTGTTCCAATGACTCTGGCTTTTTCGTATTTTGTTAAAAATGGAGCAGTCGTGTGAAATGGATCAATGATCATATTGTGCTCATTTCGTACTACTTTTGAAAGAGTCTTAATTTCATCCATATTTGCACTACGGATTTCCGGATGGAGATTTTCTAAATTTTCTAAAATAGAATAATTTTCGAATTTCTGATAATCCTCACTATATTCATCATCTTCTTCTAAATCCTCTAAATCATCATTGTTTATACTTTCATTGTCTTCTATTTGAGCATTGGATTCATCTAAATCTAAAATGTCCATATTATCATCTACTGTGACGGATGATTTTTTTCGGTTATTATTACTCTGTAGAAGATCGTCATCATCCATCATATCGTCGTCATCGTTCTCTTTTTCTTCATCTTCGTCATCATTTTCTTTTTCCTCCTCATCATCTTCTTCTTCCTCCTCCTCATCCAAATCGTCATTTTCATCGTCGTAATCGGAATCATCGGAATAATCCGATTCATTGACATCGGGTTTGACTTCTTGAATCGTGGATAAATTCTTCTTTTCTTTTGCCATAATTGAGCTTATGTAATTTGAAACAAATATATATATATAGGTTACACTAAAAAACGTATTATTGAAAGCCTTTTTATTTCTTTTTTCTTTTTTCAATTTTACTTTTTTTTCTGGTTTTCATTTTTATAAGTTTCTAGATTTCTATTTTATTTGTCCTATTTTTTATACATCATGCGTTTTCCATATAAAGTCACATACTGTACATAAATACAAGTGTTTCATTTGTACATTATCATAACGAATGTATAATGCATCCGTATAAGCAGCCTTTGCTTTTGGGTCATTTTTTTTATTGGTTTTACATTCTTCATTGGGACAAGGAATCTCTATATGAGGTAAAGTAGGATCATGCTTGGTATAACGATTCACAATATTCTGATAATTCGTATTGTCTGCTTTTTTACTGTCATACTGAATATTCAAAACACATGCTCCTATGAAATTTTCATCCTCGTGACCACATACTCTACAGGAATAAACCAAACGATCCAACTCAATATCATTTGTGTCAGATGTCTTTTCTTTTTTATCTTTTTTTCCATCATTTACAGTATTGGTAACACTTGATAATTGATGATAATATTTATTGTCACAAACTGGACAAAAACGGATTTTTTGAGCACTCATCGTTGATTGATTTTACTACTAATAATAATGATGTATAACTTTACTATATATTTTATATAAGTTCTTTTTATTTATTTTTCAATTTTAGTTTATTTTTCATAGACCCATATACCACGCAATTTATTGGAATTTATACCAGTAAATGCGATCATATTTACAAATTTCAATGATGTGATTTTCTGTACTATATGTAGCATAAAATTATTAATCGCTCCGGCTGATGTATCACCTACATAAATCACTACTTTTCCACCGGGTTTTACACATCGACATGATTGAATCATAAGCGGTTTATAAAAATCATCAATCCAATTGGAATACGTTGGGTTTTGATCGCAATACATTTCATAATCGAAAAATGGAGGACTTGTAAAAACTAAATCAAATGAATCGTCTTCTAACTGTAAAGCCCCAGTTTCAAATGGTTCTGTACGAATCTCCGACTCATTGCTAAATTTCAATGTAGCATTGGACAATTGAATACACTCTTGCTCAAATGCCTTGGCTAATCGTACATATCCTGGTCGCAAATATCGGTTTGGATCAAAACCCACATATGTTTCAACACACTTTGACGCCAATGCACCAATAAATCGATCCCCCCAACCCGCACATGGATCCAATACGCGTTTTGCATCAAAATACTCATATATCGCTTTTGCATACCCCGGCATAAATGTTGTCGCAATCTTGTAACTAAACCTTCGCTGCAATTCCCATTTTGCTTCATTTGGATTTTTTGATTCAAGTATATGTTGCTTTAGACGTCCGTCCTTTTTAAACCATACTTCCCAAAAACTAGGCAAAGTAATTAACCTACCTCTCTGTTTCAATTTTAATCTCGTTTTTAAAATTTGATCTTCTTGTATAGAACGCGTAATCAAAGATGTATCGTCATTGTCTAGATTGAAAATAACCACAAAACCATCATCATTGCATTTAGGGATTTTACTCACTTTAGCACGTTCGCTTTTTAAACGCTTTATTAAAGCCTTTATATCTAGATTATCGATTTCACGAGGACAAGTAGGATCATTTACTGTAGAATTATATAGTTCTTCTTGTATCGCCTTTTCTATCGCTTTTTTGTCACGTATTAAATCCATTGTATTTCCTTTTTTCGAGTTTGGTTACTGTTATTTATGAAGTTGTTTATAAGTACTTTATAATACACAAAAAAAAATCAATTTTAACTCATTTTTATGGGATTGAATCTAGGACATATAAATGTGTTCGTTTTATAAAGGGCGTTTTTTCTACAAAGAATCAATAAAAAGAAAATAACTAAAATTGATTTTAAAAGAATTTAGTAAGAAATTCATATACATCATTAATATAACCTAGTGTCTTTAAATTGTAACCAAACATTGTACATGACATCAACAGCGGAACCTTCCTCCAAGAAGATTCAATCAATGGCGCCTTCACCGGTGGTAACCTTTGATAAATTGTTGGAAAAAAAAGTGATTGAAAAAGGATCCAGTTTAGAATTAACTCATCAACAGTTTGGGAAATATACAAAGCGATCCTATTCTATTACTGATTCAAAGGAATATGAAGAATTTATGAAAATGTATTACAATGAGGTTTTGAAGGTAAATCGTACGCATAACATAATAGAAAGACAACTCACGCATAAACAGAAAGGACCAGGTGTTCATTTAATTGACATTGATCTACAGTTTTCTCAGGATTATGTTACAAGACAATATACTCAATCTCATGTAGATGGACTTTTGGATTTTATTTTATGTGAATATGAGACTATCTTCGAATTGGATGAAGATATCCAATTTCCATTGGTTATCATGGAGAAACCTTCACCTAGAGTAGTCACGAAAAACAGCGGTACTATTGTAAAAGATGGTATTCATATTATGTCATGTGTAAAAATAGACCCTTATTTATTGCTTTATCTTAGAGATAAAATGATTAAGTTCTTGGAAGAAAAATGGAGTGATCTACCTATTACTAATACATGGGAAGATGTAGTAGATAAGTCGATTGCGGATGGAACAAATGGATGGCTTTTGCCGAATTCCAAAAAGGAGGATGAACCGACATATTACTCTATAACAAAGGCATATCGTGTTTATTTTGATAGCGATACCGAAAAATTTGACAAAAATCCATTGGTCGAAAAACCGGCTGATTTAAAACCTTTTTACAGTCAATATTATAAACAGTTATTTATACGAAATGAAAAAATATTATCATTAGAACTTCTTACTGATTTAGGTAGCGAAGCAGTAGAAAAATATCAAACAAAAAGAAAAAGCAATGTAGATAGCGGGACAAAAATGCTAAATGGTGGTGGTGGTGATATGTTTGGATTTGGCGGAGATGAAAATTGGCAAATCAGTTCGGATGTAGTTCGGCAACTCACTACAAAAGAGGACGCCATGATTTTATTGAACGGATTTTTGGACTCACTTCCATCGGATAAACTGCATTTGAAAACAATTTACCAATACACAGACATTCTACCCGAAACCTATTATGGTCCCGGTTCGTACAATAAATGGATTCGCGTTGGTTTAGCATTGCATCATACATCACGTTATTTACTTATTGTATGGCTAATATTTAGTGCTAAATCGAAACAATTCAATTGGACAACCGATGTAGCGGGACTTTTAAATCACTGGTCCATTTGGAGTAATACAAGTACGAATCCTAATGAACGATTGACTGTACAATCACTTATGTACTGGTGTAAAACCGATGCATATGATGAATATATCAAAGTAAGAGATGAATCGATTGTACATATGATCGATCAATCGTACTACGGGTTAAGTATCCAACAATTGAATTCGCGTGGAAAGCATAAAGGTAGTACTGATAACGATATTGCTAAAGTATTGTATGCTTTGTACCAAGGGGCGTTTGTTGCAAGTAGTATTAAAGGAAATGAATGGTGGAAAATCGAAAAACATTATTGGGAAAAGGACGATTGTGGTACATCTTTGCGTAAAAAAATATCCACGGAATTGCGTAATTTGTATTACAATAAGGCTATCGAGAAAATGAAAAAGGCAATGACAATCAGAACAGCAGACGGTTCTACAGATGAAACAAACGAAGAATATCAGTTATTATTTGCCCAAAGCAATTACTTGCGTGAAATTTCCGATCGTCTGGGCAATACAAAAGAAAAGGATAATATTATGCGAGAAGCACGAGAGATCTTTTTCAACAAAGAATTCGTACAGAAACTAGATGCTCATCGTCATCTACTGTGCTTTAACAATGGTGTTATTGATTTTAATACAAAGGAGTTTCGCCCCGGAAAACCGGACGATTATATTTCGAAATGTACAAAAACCGACTACGTACCTTTAGACAAAGAAAAATCCAAAAATGCAATGAAAGAAATCGAAACCTATATGCATCAGTTATTTCCAAAACCGGAATTATATGATTACATGTGGATTCACTTTGCTTCATTATTAACCGGCTTTACAGATATTACTCAATGTCTTCACTATTATATTGGTGTGGGATCGAATGGTAAATCGTTGTTGATCAATTTACTAGAATTGATTTTAGGTGATTATGCAGTCGGGTTGGATTCGAGCTTTTATACCAGTGCAAAAGGAGGTCGTGGTAGTGCAACACCGGATTTAGCAAAGTTACCAGGAGCACGTTTAGCCATTACTCAAGAACCAACTGAGGCTGGTAAGCCACTTTGCTTAATTGAAGGTCCTATGAAACAATTGACATCTGGTGCAGATAAAATCGTTTTTAGAGGTCTGTACAAAGAAGAGGAATCATTCATACCACAAGCACATGGAATTATGTGTGCTAATGACTTCTTACCGGTTAAATCGAGAGATGATGGTACATGGAGACGTTTTCGCGTCATACCATTCTTATCCGTCTTTACAGATAATCCAACCGACAATGATCCCGAAAAACCATACCAATATCATATTGATAGTAACATTAAGAATAAATTCCAAGAATGGTTACCTGTGATCACAGGCATGTTAGTCGAAATCGCATTTCAATACAAAGGTCATGTTCCTATGTGTAACATTGTGAAAAAGGAAAGCGCGGCTTATCGTACTAGGGAAGACTATATTTCTGCATTTATTGATGAGTTCTTGGAGAAATGCGAACCAAATCCTCATGAGCGATTACAGAAATCCATTGTACAACGCCTATTTACCGATTGGTACCAGAAAGAATATGGTGAAAAATCTTCTAATAAACTTCAGAAGGTTTATGAAGTGATGAACAAGCGATTTGGTGAAATCAAAAAGAGTCCAACTTCTGGATGGGACGGAGTTCGACAAAAGAAAATGTATGCAGATGAACCTGCTACCGACGAAGATGCGGATGAAGAAGAATAAATGATTTTTAATATTTTAAAATAAAACCCATTTTTTCTATAAAAAAAATTTTTTGTAGAAAAAATAATCGACTTTATACCTGTAAAAGGGTTTAATACGAAAATAAATTGGGTATCGCATTATAATCAACTACATACTCGTGATCATCGCGTTTAAATACATTACCGGCTACTGTTTCGATTAAAAAGGTGACACCTCGAATAATAAAATATTCTACAGGAGTAATAATGTACGGAAACACTACAATAATACACAGTACGATAAACTTGTATTGATTCGAAAATTTATTACGTTTCGGTCCTACAAAAATTATTCCTAAATAAAATGCAGAAAATAAAAAGTAAATCCAAATTAAAGCGTATGTAAAATGATGCAATGAACGGGTTTGTTCTACTTTATACTTATATTGACTATACTTGGTTGAAAACCGTCTCTGCATATAATCATTTTGTTGCTTGGCCAATTCTACTATTTTCGTCTTTTCATCCGCCATATTGATAATAATAATAGTGAAGTCTCTCTATATTATACGGAAGAATATGTTGGTCTTTTACTAAATGATTTAAATTGACTTTCAATCGATTTATTCATCGTTTGAAATGATTCTCCTAATTTCATACATTTATTATCCTTAAAAATTGAGTTAGTAGCTGGACAACAATCTTTACCCTTACAATCATCGGTTCCTTTATTTCTTCTTGATAAAACATCACTAGATGGTGCATTTGGATCTTTTATGTTATCTTCGTCCAGTAAATAGGCAAAGTCAATCTTATTGAAATCCATTCTGGATCGTTTTTGAATGTCCATATACTGATTGATCAAATAAATAATGGCTATAGTAATAATTAGAATATATCCAACCTCATATGCGGTCTGTGGAAGAAATGGAAAATATTGATTCAAGTAATACCATAAGAAACAAATAATAATGGTTACTAGTACAGTATAAAACAATTTCATATTTGCATTTTTTCTACCTGTTTCACTTTCTCGAAATCGATCTCGACGGTATTTTGTATGCATTTCAGTCTCAATACCGTTTTTTTTCGTATTTAAACGTATTTCTTCTGCATCTAATAATGATTTAATTCGAGAACCTAGTACTACATCGTCATGTAAGTTCCCTCCATTGTTGATATGATTTGGTTCTTGTGATGACATATACAAATCTAATTTTAACGCTAATATAAGCTAAAATTAGATATTATTTTTTCAATGATTATTTTAAGGAGATAGCATACATTGTTTTGTAGTACCACCTCTGGGTATAGCGTATATATACCCAGGTCCGCAACAATCTGCACCAACACAAGTATCTTGTGACGTTTTCAAAATATTACTACTTGTAGATCCACTCAAATGTTTGGAAAAATTAGCAGTAGATGCTAAATTACCTTGATTGATTTTTTCGTAATCTATTTTATCATGTCTATTGATATCCATGATTGTATTGAAAAATCCAATTATACCTAAACCAACAAATATTGCTAAAAATACATCGAGCAATGGATGCTTAAACCCAATTACTTTTTCTATGTACAATATTAATAATGATACACCTGCAACAACAAATACAATCATAAGTAACATTAAATAATCTTTCATTAATAGACTACGTGAATTATTTAGTAATAATACTCGGTTCAATGTATCTCGTTCGGTTTGTACACTGCTTTTTTTATTTTTAAGACGCTCTTCTTCTACATTTAATATTTCCTTGGCTTCTAATTGTTTTCTATTTATAGTACCATAATCTTCATTACTAATAATATTTTTTACTGTTACAGGCGACGCCATAATACAATATTAAATAAAACGATTATATTGTATTATAGGATAATTATTTTTTCAAAACCAAAAAAGTAGTGATTAAAACAGTAGATACTGTGATCATTCCAATTATATAGGCATTATTACGTTGTACAATGGAATATTGCAAATCTTCGTTTAATGCGTCTTGCACTGTACTATTTTTGTCCTTGTCATCTACATATTTTCCAGAAAAGTCTGTGTTTGCTAAATCGTTTTTCATAGTTGCAATTGATGTAATTTGTTGATCCATTGAACTTCGTGTATTTTCAATCGTTTGTACTTTATTTACTTGATCAGTAAGATCACCGTATGTAACAGTAAATGGTTCATCATAATTACGAAATGGGTTGGTAAATAATTTTCGATTTGTAGCCATAAGTTTAGTAAAATAGAATTCGTTTATATACTAAATGATTATAATTTTACAAACAAATAATACAAAACAGAAGTGGCGAGGACTGTCCAGGTTAATGTAACATACACCGAATTATCATGTAATATTTGGTTATCCGTCTTTTCTGTATTACGCAATTCATTTACTTTATTGTCTAAATCTTTTCGCAAGGCTTTGATTTTATTATGATCATCTAGTAAATCTTTGTGGTTAGTATTAGACTGCAAAGTAGTGGTCATTGTTTTTAATGCATTTACGTCATTCTCATATCCAGTTTGATTGTACGGTAATCTTGTATTTAATAAAATACGATTGATTTCAGCCATTGTGCGTTCTTCTGTATCTTGCGGACATACATCAGTACCAGAAAGATTATTCTGAGAACAAGTATTATAGGCTTTTTCTAAATTGTAAAAATCATACAGACTTTTAATATCTCGATTGAATTCAGTGAATTTTATAGTAGGAGTAGCCATGGTAATAATTACTGTTTGATTTTATACTATATCCAATTACTTTTTTTTCTATTATTTGTGCTTGTAAATAAATACCGCTAAAACCACACAACCAATTGTTAAATTAATGGTTTGCATCCAAGATCTTGTGTAAAGATGTTTAGCATCTATTTGATTCCCCTCTTGTTTTCGCAATTCGTTGTATTCTTGACTATATTGTTTATTTCGTTTTAAAATTTCTCTATCTGCATCATTTGTAATTTCGAGAGTACCCATTTTTCCCGTATTTTCATTGTAATCAGATGCAACAAATACATTTTCTACTAAAGGATCTTCTCTCATGAAAAATAAAAAATCAAGTCTAAATATATAATTTGCTAAACATTTTATTCTCCTAACACAATATAATGAAAATTCCATCTATGAATTCCATGTCGCCTTTAGAAATTATTCTTACTGTTATTTTTCTAGTGTATATTATTTATCCTGTATCCACACCACAATCGATTGCACCCTATGTGAATTCGAATTTAGGTATGGCTTTGATTATTATTTTTACATTTTACATGGTATTTTATGTAAACAAGGTTTTAGGAATAATGACAATTGTAGTAGCATACGAATTATTACGTCGTAGTTCAAATGTTACACAAGATAACCAAAAATTGCCCATTATTACTACTACATCAAGCCAAAAGAAAAAGGACGCTGTTATGAAACAAATGAATGAACCAAAAGAAGTATCTTTAGAAGAAGAAATTATCCAAAAAAATGTACCTGTAGGTAAATCAGCACCTTTAGAACAATATACCAATAGTACATTCAAGCCTGTACAAGACAAAATTGCCGGTGCATCCATTGTCTAAATTGGGGGGGGGAGATTTCTAGTTTTTCGTTAGGAAGGAACAAAATATTTTGAATTATTGATTTCAAAATATTTTTTTCAGAATTATTAGCCTGTGTTTTCATCCGTGTTAGTTATATCGGGTGTATTTGTAAATGCGAATAGGAAAGCAGGAATTCCAAATAAGAATATTAAAATACCAGAATACGTAAGACCAGTATTTGTTTTTTGACCCGAAACATTTAATGCACCCAATAGAATAAAAAGAAATCCCAGGACTAACAATGTTATTCCTCCGAATGTATCATTTTGCATAGATTTACCAAAAATTTTAATAATACTACTTTTAAGCGTCTCTTTTACAGTATCATTTAATCTTAAACAATAATTTAAAATTGTGAAAGCAACCAATATGAGAACACTTCCAAAACCATAAACAACTGTAGAGTATGCTTTAGCTGTACCTGATTGTTTTAATGGTACAACCGCATAATCGGCAATCTCATCATTTGTATCTTCATCCAATGCTACACATTCCATATACGTACCTTGGCCCTGTAAGGAGCCAAATCCTTCTTTGGTTTTATCATTTGATTCAAACCATTTTTCGGATAATTGGATTGGTAATGTAGTAACGGTTTGCTGTGCATTTTTGTCTTGTAAAGTAATAATACTACTTAAGACATCAAATGTATTTGGTTCAAATAATTCCTTGTAAATGGATTTCGCATTTCCTTTTATATCGGGCAAAGTATCATTTACTGCTACCATTTGATTAAATACAACAACTGGATACTTATCTTTACTGAAATAATAGGACGCGGATTTTTCCCCTGATTTTACAAATCTTCCTAAATCATTCGACTGCATGAGAGGAAATGTTAAAACATCACCACTTGTAAAAAAACTTTTCGATGTTTTACGCTCTAAAAACAGTACAACATATAATTTCTCCGGATTTTTCCCGTTTGCAATGTGTTCAATTACAACTTCTCCACAATGAGATCCTTCATGTAATTTAGGAGTAATGTAAATGTTCTCTCCTTTGTATATTTCCTTTTTGTATTCAATTACCGAGTCCGTATCACTTGTTTCTGGAAAACGATATAATAAATCATTGACTTTAGACAAGTTTTCTTTGTTATAAGAATATAATAATTCTACTGTTTTCGAATTCGATGGTTTTGTATTCGTCTGTGTAATTAATTTGACAACCATAAAAATATATTATTTCTTTTTACTGTATATTTTTTGTACTATATTAATTGCATATATTTATTCTCTCTAAATTGGAATGTATGAAAATAATCCACTTTCATAAACAGTAGCTTGAAACATATCTTGATATCCTTCTACATATACTACATCGCCGTTGTATATTTCTTCACAGCCGTATTCAGAAGAACAACTGCGTCCTTTTACTTTTACTGGTAACTTTGTTTGTAAATTACCACCAGCTCCACCCCCTGCGACAGTATAGTACTGCCATTTGTCTCGGGATGTAACTGTACGACGACCCATTAAAGGTAATATTTCGGAATGTGATCCGCTTTGTTTCGTTAATATACCAACTTGATTGTATTGAGTGTTATAATGTTGGGTAGGTATATTAACCGGTACTGCATTCGGTGGGATTGTTACTGTTAATGGGTTTGTCATTAAACCACCTGCATCGCATTTTACAGGGGGTACATATGGATTCGTCAAAGGATCTCCTACTGTTCCACCTCCTAAAGTGCAACGACCGACATCTCCTCGAATATCTTGACTAGGAACTTGAGAAATACCTCTAGTTATTGTTATTTGAGACGATTGATTAGATGGTAATTGACTATGAGTGTGGTTATTATAGTGAGAATGGTTGGTTGTAGATGCATTCCATGTAGATGAATTTTGTACTAGGAAAAATAATGCAAAAAATAGAACAATTATAATAAATACCAAGGTCAAATGATTAATACAGATGACACCAGGAATACACTTTTTCGCCATAATAATAGAGTATATAGTATAATATGCTATTATTTTTTTAACTTAATGGGGGGTCTTCTTTAGAATAATTTCCTGGAGCATATTCTCCTTGAGCATACGCTACCGGGTTATTATTCAGATTAAATTTAGTAATATTTTTGTTTCTTTCTGTTCCTTTATTATATAAATCATCCTTAGGAACTATTTCTTTAGGAAACATATTACGATAACTTTTGTATAAAATTTCGTATAAGCCATTACTAATATATCCAGAAATAGGACCGAATATTAGTATTACTAGTATCACTAATAAAGCATACCTTGAGTTACCAGTCCATTTTTGATTAATCGCTAATACTAAGAACAGTATTATAATGACTGCAACCCGTACATAACCAAAGGATGAATTATTTTGGTCATCACTCTTTTTATGCAACAAATCTATGGTATCATCCCAAAGTTTATAATCCCACTTTTTATTAAACAAATTAGTCAATAGTTTTTCAATTGGATATACATAGTTGAAAAATAGTAGGCCGATAATACAAATCGAAGACCATAACAAAATGGTAAAAAAACTAAGAGGTTGTTTTCGACTTTTTACATCAGGATTTAATTCTTTCGCAACAAGCTCTTTTAATTCTTGCATAAATGATTTCGTGACAGGGTCTTTCTTTTTTTTACAACGATAACAATCATTCATAATTTTAGTTGTATATGTTATTTTTGAAAAATAATAGACAACATCTTTAGCATATTGTTTTGCAGTATATTTATCATTCTTAGCAAAAGCAACCAATCCTACTGTCAAAGATAACCACACTATCATGATTAAATATTTTATAATATCCAGTAAATAGAAAAACGCACATTTATAAAAATTCTTCAAGAATTTAATAAAGCATTTCGCATATAAAAAAATTTGTTGCATAGATTTTCGTAGTATAACAATAATGCTCGTAACTAATTTTAATATAGCCTTTACTGGTATTAATAAGCCGTCTAATGTTTGTTGTGCTGCCTTTTTAGGAGCTTCTTTGACACCTTTGGTAACTTTATTTATAGTTTTTTTTATTCCCTTTAAACCCATAATTTATTTTTTTAGTTCGAATTGAGAGAATTTCCTATAATGTATTCCTATACAATAGATTATCATTATGATTATCATAATCTATTCTATGTCAATAATTTGGCGATCTTGAGTTGATTATTCACGATTTCTTTGTCTGTTTTCTCTCGATTCATTTGCATTTCATACATTTGTTGTCGTATAATTCCCAATTGATCGCTTATTTCTTCTAATGAATCAAAATTCTCAATAGGATTATTGTACATGATATCCATAATATACACCACCCATAATGTCACCAATGCAATCCATGCTTTATATTCTTGTTTAATATCCATAAATCTATATTTGTACTGAATAACCATCAAAATATGATACATAATAATACTTGCTAAAACTGCCTTTACTGAATATGTCACCAATAATAAATACGTAATACTTCCACACCATAAAAATAATCCTAAATTGTTCATTTTCATTTTTTCTTCACAACAGAAAGAATATTTCTAAAGTACTCTTTTTATATAATAGTAGATGTTGTTTTTTGTTATGGTAGAGTAGCTTTATCTTTATCTGGGTCATATGTCTCGTTATATTTATCTGTATTAAAGTTAGCACTAGCAGGGGTAGTATCAGTAGGAGTTTCTTTCTCTTCTTTCTCTTCTTTTTTTGATTGACTTATTAGATTATTCAATGAACTACTGACAAAGTTCATATTTTTTGTAAGTGCGGCTGTACTCACCTTTAAATCTTCGTTAAATTTTTTCAGTTTTTTCATTATTTTTTGTTTTTTGATTCCTCTTTTAGATGTATTATATGCACTTGTAGTCCCTTTTTTAGATGTATTATATGCACTTGTAGTCCCTTTTGCTGTCGTTTTTTTGGATGAATGATATGTTTTTTTACCCGTCTTCCATCCCTTAAACCTTTCATGTATCGAACCGGTATTTTGCATTAAATTTAAACAGTAAAATATGTGTATAATGGCCATTGGTACCAATAAATAGACCATGCGTTTTTGACTAAAGTATTCTTGTACAAGGAGAGATAGCCCAATAAATCCAAATACATAAATGTGTTGATCTTGTACAATATAAAAAATGATCTGTGCAATTAATAGTAGTAATATAATATCCATAATTTATATTATTACTAGACTAAATTATTGATGAATTGATTTAAGTTCTACATGATCATTTACATGATTTTTTACAAATTTTACGTTTTTTTTTATCATCACTGAAAGTATTATTGCACCCTATTTTACAATATTTTTTACCATTTATTACACCAAATGCTTCCTTTTTGCTTTTGTTTGAAAATTCTTCATCTTCATCTTCGTCCATGTCATCTTCATCCATGTCTTCATCTTCGTCCATGTCTTCATCTTCATCATCGCCATCTTCCATGTTTTCAATCTCTTCAATAGCCTTCAATGCTTCTGTAAATTGTTCTTCTAAACCCTCTTTCTTTTTATTTTCAAATCCATCCATACTACTATTACCAATACGGATTATATGTGTTACTACAATCGCAATCACCATAATGACGACCATATTTTTGCTAAAGAATGATGTCAATAAACCAGCTACAATAAATACAGTACAAGACATGAAATCATTGGAAAAGATAAAATGGAATAAATTGGATACTGCTATAATAAACACAATGTATAATACAAACCGACTGTGAAGTAAATCTTTAGAGGATTTACTAATACTGGGTGATTTTTTTGCTAATTTGGAAAAAATACTCTTTGCCATGATAAATAAAAAGTTGCGATTATATATTGGACGGAGAGAAAATCATAGAGTTAAAATATCTTTTTCATCTACTTCCCCATTACTATTGTCTTCACTAGAGGATAAATACTCGGGAACCACTTCACCACTGTAAATATCCAATACCTCTTTTACTACATCGTCACGTTGAATATCATTTTTAGCAAATTCAAAGCTACTTATACTATCCGATCGTTTTCCTTTGAGTCTTTGTAAAAAATCTTCTAAACCATTTAAATCGAATGGTCGATCATGTTGGTCTAAATCCCCAGTAATAATCAATCGACTATTTGAACCAATACGCGTCAATAACATTTTCATTTGCGATTTCGTCGAATTCTGCATTTCATCTGCTACAATATAACAATTGTCGAAAGTACGACCGCGCATATATCCTAATGGTGAAATCTCAATGATCTTTTCTTCTAATAATCGAGAGACTTCCCGTACAGATAAAAATTGGTAAAGAATGTCATATATGGGTCTAATCCACGGCGCCATTTTTTCTTCTAAACATCCCGGTAAATAGCCTAAATCTTCATCTACTGATACTGAAGGACGAGTGAAAATCAATCGCTCATATTCGCCGGTTAAAAAATACCGTACTCCATATTCGGTTGCAAACATGGTTTTCCCAGTACCTGCTGGTCCATTTGCAACGACAATCTTTTTTAGAGGATTTTGTAATAAAGAAGTGTATTTGGTCTGGCTACTGTTTTTTGGTACATGGAAACTATTGTCAAAGTGATGTCTCTCCTTTTCCGATAAATGTTCATAATTCAAATACGTTTTCCTGGAAAATTTACCACGTTCATATTCATCGTCAGATTCGTCGTTAAATAACTGTTCCAAAATCTCCTTTTCCGCTTGTTTTTTTTGTTTTCGGCGACGACCACTGCCTTTTGATCCAGGAATACCATGGTTTGTGTCGTATTTATTTATTACATCGACAATCTTACTGTGTTCTGTAGCCAACCCTTTCATGTATATACTGGATAATCAAATTAAAAATTTTCCCCTAAACTTTATGGATTGCCTATCTTTACTACAGTCGAAAAATACAGTCATAAAAAGAGTGTATTTTTTGTACTACAATCATTCTGTGTCATGAAAATAATTATACAATAAATTTTCGGAATTGTGATTTTTCACTTCACCGCATATTAAATTCGTACATTCATACATTTGTCGAAGTACGTCATTTGGTGTATTGGAATTCACTTTAATAAATCCTTGTTTTTTCAAATACCGTTTGACTTCTGAAATAGGCGTTTCTTTTAATTTAGTCATTTTTAAGTTAGTATTGTTGCGAATGGTTTTATTGGATACCAAGACTGCAACATGCGGATGAACTTTGGATTTACCTGTACGATATGTTCTTCGTATAGTTCGCTTTTGTTTTTTCGGTTTTTTCCAATTTCTATCATTCACCGAAGATGATGCATTTAGCGATTTCTGGTTTTTCTCCGCCAATTGCTGTTGTAAGCTCATTGTACGGATTTTATCACGCAATTGTGTCTCATAATTGACCTGTACAGGAGATGGTTTTATTATGGAATTAGATGACGGAGGCGTTGGTTTTTTCACTGTAGAGGACGGGTAATTTCGCTGCGTAGATCGTTTCCATGTACGGTATGTCGGTAAATTGCCGTTTTTCAAGCAACCATATGGTGGTGGTTGAACCTGGATGACTGGATTCATAGAAGAAGAAGAAGATAAAGGCGGAGTGGCTGGACGTAGAGTTTCCATTGGAACTTCCGGCATTGTAGTCTGCTGTACAGGTAAAACAGTAGAAGGCGTACTCCTGTCGGAACGAAGAGTGTAATTGTGACGCGCTGGTTGTGTTGTAGTGCTACTGGAACGACCCTTATTTTTAGCCCTTTCCTTGGTTTCTTGAAGACGAGCCTTTTCCAATGATTGGAAAAAATTCACCGAACTTTCGAATTCACTTTGCGGTGGTAAAGTGGTGATGGTATCTTCTACCGGCGCCGTAGGCGCCGACACGGATTGTTTTCGATTTTGTTGTTTTTTCATTTGATCATCTTGATAATTCCGCAACATTTTGACTAAATTTCTTTTTAGCGTGGATGCTTTGGCTTTTTTCTCGCGTTTTACCGGTGCTTTTACTTTAATCTTACTATTGCCTGTACCATTACCATTGGACTCACGCCGTTTTCGCGTATTGTTTGTACTGATTTTAAAATGCTCCGGGTTTATTACAATTTCCCTTTTTTCGCCGTCGCTCATTTTTATCTAGTATTATATTGATAATTAATTATTATTTTATGTATATAAACCTAAATATATATTGTTGTCTTTTTTGCAATGACCATATTCTTCGTATAATTCAAATCCCTTTTCTAAATCTTCCTTTGTCAATATTTTACGCAATGATGGCTCCTTTCCGTAAATGCGTTGCGCATGCGATATTTTACTGTACGAAAACAATTGTTCCATAGAACGGCCATTATCCTGGAAATGCTTCTTTTTCGATTCAAACCAATCTATTGTAATCGATGGACACAATTTCCACTTTTTATTATCACTTATGTACTGGAATATAGCAAACATTTCTTGTATTTCATACGCTTCAATATTGAATCGCCATAAAAATCGCGACTTGATACCTGGATTTATACGGAAAAACGTATTGTCCAATTCTTTGTTGTACCCCGCTATAATTACCATTAAATCCTGCTTTCGATCACTCAATGCTTCACATAATGTATCCACACACTCTTTTGCAAACATATCATCCGATTGAAGACTATATGCTTCATCTAAAAATAAGACTCCTCCTGCACATTCATCTAATACTTTTTGCGTTTTAATAGCAGTTTGGCCTAAATATCCTGCTACTAAATCTGTACGGGTCACTTTCTTAAATACATTGTTTTTCAAAATACCGATTTTAGAATACATTTGCCCTACTATTTTTGCAATTTCGGTTTTACCCGTACCCGGTGGTCCTGTAAAAATAGTGTGCTTGTAATCACTATCATGTGGATCTTCCGTAAATCCTTGCATAAAATACATCAATTGTCTCAATATACTCGTTTTTACTGTTTCCAATCCAATCATGGAATTAATTTGTTCAATCTCCGTTTTGATCTTATGCAACGCTTTTAAATCAATGGAATACTCTTTTGAACTATCGTACGGATTGTTTTCGATCAATTTCAATAAATCGTTCATATTGTGGATATCTGCATAGATTTTCACTTTCTCTCGTTTTCGATTTACACGCAACTTGGTTATATCATTGTAAATCGATTTCACTTTCTTTGGTAACTGCTTTTCGTCGATTTTCTGACTTGGATCAATTTCGTGTATTTTTTGCCACTGTTGATACATACTGTCCTGTTCTAATTCTGGTGGAACTGTAGGATAATTACTATAATAGGGAACTGCGCTACCATAGTAATACTGGTACTGTGTATCATAATAATGCTGTATTAATTGTTTTAAATGCGTACAATTATCATAATCCAGTTTTTCCGTTTTATGTTGATATTTTTCCAATTGTCGCAAAAATGCTAAATATACATTGGTCGGTTTTTCACGATTTTTAGGCGAATTATAATGAGTCATGGCTTTTTTCTAATTTATGATTTCTATATGTATTCTTTTTATTCACTTTTCTTTACTTTTATTTTAATTTTAAATATGTCTATATTGTAGTAGCCACCGCTCAATATATATAATATGAACAAAACACGGAAACAATCACAAACCTTACGACAACCCGTATTTAATGCATCTGATTTCCAAAGTAATGATGGTATGTTGACCACTATTTGGGGACCACCTATGTGGCACTTTTTGCATTCGATGAGTTTTAATTATCCAGTAAAACCCACTGTACAACAAAAACGCCATTATCGCGACTTTATTTTATCTTTACAGCACATCCTACCTTGTGGAAAATGCAGAGAAAATCTGAAAAGCAATTTCAAAAAACTGCCCTTGACAATGAAAGCCATGGAAAACCGAGAGACTTTCTCTCGTTATGTCTATGATCTACATGAACTAATTAATACCATGCTTCATAAAAAATCAGGCTTGACTTACGATCAAGTACGAGAACGTTACGAACATTTTCGATCACGTTGTACTACTACAGTAAAGAAAAAATTACGGCGAACGAAACAAAAACGAAAACCAAAAGAAAAAGGTTGTACTGATCCTCTTACTGGAGAGAAATCGAAATGCGTTTTGCATATTGTCCCTAAAAATACCCAATGTGAAACTTTCAAAATGGATAGCAAATGTGAAAAAGTACGCATCAATTTAGACGATTAATCATACACTGATTTTGTCATTTTTTTGTAATATGTTTTCAATACATTACAAAAAAACCTAAAGCTATAATATATTTTCTAGTAATTTTTTTCATTCATCATGTCTTCTACTTCTATTCATAACAAATCAAAGAATCAAGAGCCAATGGTTGATTTCAATACTAGTACTAATGAAACAAATAAGAATGACGACTTACCGATTGATGATAATGATAATGATAATGATCATGTTCATGTAGATGAAACCAAAAAAGAAGAAACACATGAGTTTTGGGGTAAAAACCCCAATGTACTATTTCATTTAACCTATATTTTCGAAATATTCCCGGTTTCATCAATGGGCTACGAACAAAAATTGAATGCAGTCAGTCGTTTAGTCATTTTATTGACCATTGTCTTTTACATTTTGTTTAAATCTTACCGATCCTTCATGTTTGGTATTCTTACTTTAGGCGCGATTTGGGCAATGTATTATGCCCAAACGAAAAAAACTCAGAAAAAAGTCCGTTTTCAAGAAGGATTTGAAGGAACAAGTGATGTTGTAAAAGACTTTTTGAAAGAACGCGGATTATCGGACGCATTATTTAGCAAATCTACGGCAGAAAACCCTTTGCAAAATGTTTTATTGACCGATTATGATAATCCTACTGATAAACGTCCTGCTCCTGCATCTTATACACAAGAATCACAAAGCGCAATCTTAGATCATACCAAATCCATGATCGATAGTATCAACCCAGAACAACCGAAAATTAGCAAAAAATTATTCCGAAGTTTAGAAGATAATTTAGCATTCGAACAATCCATGCGTCCATTTTACAGTACAGCCAATACTACAATACCGAATGACCAGGGCGCATTCGCCGATTTTTGTTACGGTAGTATGGTATCGTGTAAAGAAGGGAATCCTTTTGCTTGTACAAAACAAATGGCCTCGAGACATACCAACATTTAGAGAGAAAATGTAGATAATGGGTTATTATTTGATCATCGACCAAAGTTTTTGTATATGTAGAGTATATAAAAATATATAATGTTTAGCAATACCTTGTCTGACTATACTTTTAATCAATCTGCTCGTTTTGGTAATGATCAAGTAGATCAATCTCAACGCACTCTACAAAATACGAAATATTTGTCTAGTGTTTTGTTTCAATATACACCTGATAAATCCGATAGAGGTCATTTGAATTTTGCAACTCAATACCCCGGTATGATGGTAAGTGGTACAAATGGTGGTTTGGGTCTAGGTGGCGAGTCCGTAGAACACGAATCCAACTTATTGTGGAAAAGTGACCCACAAAGACCATATGAAAAATTGTCGTTGCAAACTAGACCCTTTTTAACTGTACCTTATTTAGGAAGAGGTTCCTGTGATCCTACTATTGAATCACAGTTGTTACAAGGCGAAACCGTACGTGGTAAAAAGAGCGTTTCTACTGTTATGGAACAAAACTTTTCACCTTTGGATCAATACCCAATGGAAGCAAAACGCAAAGCGAATGCAGGTAACACAATTGAAGAATTAGCATTAAATGGATGGAATAGAGGAGGACAATCCACCAGAAATTCCGAGGAACAAGACTTTAGCAAAAAATCCCAACCCATGGTTTCTGGATATTAATTTTTTTTCCCATGCGTTTGGATTTTTTTATCTCAGTTGATTATATATATTATGGTTTTTAATCAAATAGCAGGAGCAGTATCAGAAGCAGTACAAGGAGGAAACGCACCAGCAAAGGGTGGTTCAGGACTAAACCCAGCATCAGTTGCTGGTGGAAAGAAAAAGAGAAAGAGTGCAAAGAGAAAGAGTGGAAAGAGAAAGAGTGGAAAGAGAAAGAGCGGAAAGAGAAAGAGCGGAAAGAGAAAGAGTGGAAAGAGAAGAAAGTAAATTACTTTACTGAAAACTAATACAAAAAAATTCATATAGATATTATTCTATTTGAATTTATAACATTAGCATCCTTTGTCTAATTTTTAAACTCATTTATGCAAATCGATACAAAATCCCCATATTATGATTACTTTAGCCAATTGCCTTCTACTATTGAATACTCCAATGATGAAGAATATCGAAAATCAGTACGAACCGTATTCCAGTTTGATACTACGAAAAAATATACGTACGATGGTCAATTATGCGATTTCGATTCATTGGATCCCGTTACACAAGACGAATTAGTATTCGACAGCGAGGCATTGGTACTCAATATGGAGTATTTGTACAAGAACACATGCGAATGTCAAGAATTTGCCGAATTATATGAACACGCCGCCGGACGAATGTTTTCGACTGATCCTCAAATTGGACAAGTCGTTTTGTGCTCATTTGATACATTCCGTGAATACTATGCCTGTCTGTGGTACTATTTCTACGGGGGTTTAACATCAATGACCGAATCTACAGATTACAACTATTTAAAAAAACATTTTTCGATTTCAAATTAATTTTAGTCTCTCTGTATATATAAATTAATACCTAGTACTAGTACAACCAAAAATATACCAATATGGCTTCTACACGCAATAAAAATACCCCCGGTAATTACCAACTCGAAAAAGGCGCCTATACTAAGCGTCATGATATGTTAATGTACAATAATGCGCCACAAGGACAGGCATATCAAACCAATTTACCCGGAGATGGATTATTACCCGCACGTATTGCGGCTAGTTCTTTGTCTCAAGATAGCTGTAATGTCGAATCCTTTTTATTTGGAATCGGTTCTACTAATTTAGAATCACCGAAACCTGCATTGGAATTCAAACCCTATTATTTAGACAGTTTAAATGTAATCGAAAAGAAAAAAACCATTCTTCCCGAACCATTTGGTATCGAAAAAAACCAACGACCCATGTATTTGAACTAATCACTGGGATTGTTGCTTTCTTTACTATATTGACGACGAGTAAATCGTTGGGTCTTGGGATACCGTTTAAATGTCATCCGTTTTTTCGCCTTGGGATAGCCTTTGGATCGATTTAACTGTACCATGATTGGCTTTACATCTACTACTTTTGAATCATCTTGTTTTTCCAGTGGCTGTTCTGGTCTCATTGACGGAAAAATTCGATAAATTACATCCAAATCACTTTTCGATGTATTGTCCGGTAAATCGTGACAATGATCAAACTCGATTGTTATTTTCTCTCGGTATAACTTGAAATCTGTACCATTTTCTACTTCAATGGGCAACGCCAATTTCGCCATTATAAAATGTCTTTCGCTCATTTTTTTATTGACTACGTATTTTGAAATATATATTTATTTTAATTATATATTTGTTTTTCACTACTTTCTTTAATATGGATGGTATCCATAATACCATGATAATGATATTGTACGATTATAACAATTGGACATTGATGGGATAAAACTCCTTCCGAATACTACGACAAGCATTTATGGATAATTCTTCGCGCTTTTTACGCGTTTTTCCACCAATGTGGTTCGAACCGCCACCACCGCCAATTGTAGTAGTATTTTGTACTGCGATTTCGTCGGTTTTCTTACGGGAAGTATTCAATCGCTGAGACATATCCTTTTCAATTTCGTCATAATGCTCCTCTATGTAATCCAATACACGATTTAATATTGCCCATTTGAAAAAATGCAATTGACCTATTGTCGTCTCAATACGTTGCTCCTCTTTATATGGAATCAATATACGGTCTTTTCTACAGTAAGGATCGAATAATTGTTTCGAATAACTGTCTTCGGTGGATTTGTAATTCGTCCATACGAAAAAACGACGCCCATTTTCACCGTCAATGCTACTAGGTACGTCATATACTGTAAAATACTGTTTAGCATAATTGGTTACAAACCAATTCACCATGCGTATTGACAATTTTTTGTGATTTTTAACCGTATATTCGCGATTAATAATCAGTTTCAAGGTTTCTAAATAGTCCGAGTTTTGATAAAACTCTAATAAAGTATTCAATAACCACTGTTGTTGTGTATTCATACTATTATAATAATTTTTATTCTACTTTATACATGCGTTTGTTTTTACCTTTAAATAACTTTTATACGAAAAGTATATAATATATTTCCCAAAAAATGGAACAAAATACTTCTCAATTATACACATTGTTTGTGTTTTTTCTCATCATTTCTTCGAATTATTTAGGCGAATTATTTCCATGCAAAGTACAACAAATATTACATAATAATGTCTATTGGAAACATTTATTCGGTTTCTTGACCTTGCTGTTTTTTGTTGTACTGGTCGATCCGTTTGAATCACCCAGCTTGGTCGAAACTTTAGTCAAAAGTATAGGCTTGTACAGTATTTTCATTTTATTGGTCAATACCAACTTATATTTCTTTTTTACTGCACTTGTTTTGTTGTCGGGAATTTATATGATCTCTTTGTACAAGAATTATCGAGAGAAATACAACGAAAAAACGGAATATTGGATAGAACCCCTAAATAATGGACTTTATTTACTGTTTTTTGTTTGTTTAGTCATTGGGTTTTTGGTCTATTTAGGTGAAAAGAAAATAGAATACAAATCGAAATTCAATTATGCTACATTCTTATTTGGTAAATCTCAATGCAGATCATGGAGTCCAAATACGACGTTTGGAAAAAGCTTGAAAGCCGCTTTTACACAATAACATTTTTTCTACAGTATTCTATATAGTATTACTTTTTTATAGAAATTTATTGATTTGATTAAAATGAGCGATAAAAATATTACTGACTTTATAGTTAAATATGATCATGTTAAACCATATGAATCAGAAATAAAACCACATGTATCAGAAACAAGTCTTGTGCCGATAAATGGTGGAAAAACGTTAAAAAAAAGAAAGGCATTAAAAGGTAAAAACCCACGTAAAAAAACTTTACATAAAAGAAAACTACGAAGAAAATCTATTCGTAAAATAGCTTAAATATACGGTTTATATAATAAATTATTAGTATATAAATATCAAGCATGTTTAATTCTCCTGAAATTAATGGTTCTTTAGGGGATGATATTAACGATCCATTTAGTACGTCTAGTATTTTTGGTAACCCTACAATGGATGAAATTAATAAACTTTTATTTAAGGATAATAATATTTCTCAAATTAAAGTTGATGATGGTAAGGTTGATGATGATGGTGATGGTGATAGTAATGGTAATAATGATGATGATAATGGTAATGGTAATAGGGTTAATGGTAATAAGAGGGTTGATGATGATAATGGTAATAAGAGGCTTGATGGTAATAATGATGATCATAGTAATGGTAATAATGATAATGGTAATGGTAATAATGGTAATAATGATGATGATGATGATGATGATGATGATGATGATGATCATGATGATGATGATGATCAATCAGAAGATAAGAAAAATGAAAAAAAAGATACCAATGGTAAAACTGGTTGTAAGCTCGAACTTTTGTTACCAAAATAGGTATAAATATCATTTCATATATCATTCACGAGTACTTTAGTACGAAAAATAGTATTTTTGTGTTAAAACATATTAATAATTAATATATCAATTAATAATATATTTATAAATACTTGTAACATTATGAGTGGTACTATGTATGATAATCTTACCAATCATGGTATTTACGTTTTTTTTACGGTAAGTTTAGAAGAAGATTCTTCTACTATAAATATTGCTAAATACTACAAACACGATAATGGCGACTTTAGTAATGCTTACGAACTGGTAAGATTAGACGGTAATGGCGAAAAAATCGCTAAACAAACTGTTAAAAGTATATCAAATGGAATATCAGACAACGGTAGTACAATACTAGGTGTAGCTAAGAATGGTGAAAAAAAAAAAAATTATGAAATTAAAAAAGGCACTGTTAAAAATATTGAATATCATTTTCAGAAAAAAACTACTTTGTTGAATTTTTATAATCATGGTATTTATGATTGGGTGATTTTTGATAAAATTAAATTTTTAATTGACAATGAACGTGATAAAAAAATTAAAGTATTGGAAACCGAGTTGAAAAAAATTAAAACTTATGGGATTGACGATGATTCTTTGAAGAAAAAAATGTTTGATATTATTAATGACATATTAAGAAAATTTAATATTAATGAAGATAATATACGAGAAATTACAGGTAAGATAGATACTGTTATTTCAGAAACTGATACTATCCATGGTATAAGCACTACACAGATCGAGTCAATAAACCAATTAATTCAAAAATATCTTGAAGATAAAAATATTGTACCTAGTGCCTCTAGTGATATGGTTGGTCCTGATGCGATTGTACCATACAATAAAAATGAACCATATAATCAATTACTCAATATTATTACAAGCAAACTTGAAGGTATTGTTGATGAAAAACTTGGACCACTAGGTATTGCTGATGAAAAACTTGAAGGTATTGTTGATGAAAAACTTGAAGGTATTGTTGATGAAAAACTTAATGATGAAAAAATTACCTCGTTACTTAATAGTGGTATTGATGATTTTAAAAATAAAATTAGTGAAGAGCAAAATACGCAAAATATTAGACTTGGAAGACTTGAACAAGCTCAGGGAATATCTAGTGAGGATTATAGTCAAGAAAAAAATAAGATGAGGAGAGATCAGATAAAGAGTGAAGCAGATGAAAAAGGAAAGCTTCATGAAATTGGTGAAAAACTTAAAAAAGCTGAACAAAAAAATAAACTGGATAGGCGATTGGATGGAAAAAGGCAATTGAATGAAAAAAAGCAATTGGGTGAAAATCTAGAAGGCAGTACGTCAACCGACGAAACTGTTTTTAAAACACCCACAAACCAAAATATTGACGCGGATAGTAAATCCAAAGATAAAGAAGCGCAGAATTTTGAGGGTAATATTAATGCAGAAGTAAAAGAAAAAGAAGATGAAAAAGGAGAAGGAGAAGGAGAAGAAGATGGAGAAGAAGATGAAAAAAAAGATGAAAAAAAAGATGATGTACCTACTGATGATCAAGTAGTAAAAGAAGAAGATGAAA
>Ga0209137_1001112_pt1 | contig 26302 bp, 11 predicted proteins | sample SaaInl5LU_22_DNA_FD_184642 | JGI IMG/M metagenome (GOLD analysis project Ga0209137, IMG submission 184642) | Marine microbial communities from expanding oxygen minimum zones in the Saanich Inlet - ESP_105LU_22_DNA (SPAdes) (version 2) | ecosystem: Environmental > Aquatic > Marine > Intertidal...
ATAAAGTAATAAATGAAGTAGGAACAGTACCGATCGAGGTAGTAGCAACATCGCCAGCACAGCGAGCAACTATTATAGGATTGAGTTTAGCTAATTTAACTTCGAGTAACGTTTTAGGAAGTGTTACAATTAAAGATGACACTAGTGTTACTGGATATTATATAAAAGATATTATTATCCCACCTAACTCAAGTTTAAAAGTCTTAAACGGTGGCGAGAAATTGATTCTTGCTCCTAGTAACTCATTGAGCGTAGTCTGTAGTCAAACAGCAGCATTAGATTGTATTCTAAGCTACGTTGAAATAACATAAGGAAAAATATAATGTCAACATTTTATATAGGTAGTAGTCCATCAGACAGCGCAGGAGATGCTGCTAGTAGATTCTTTTATGCAATTAAAAGAGACGACGACGGTATGTTATATTTTGCCAAAGTAGATCAATTACAAGACGAAGATACTATTGTAATTAATAACCCAGGTTTGAATGAAAACGATTTTAAAGAGTTTGAATACGGCGTTGACTTCTTTGACGGGCGTTTAGAATCAGATCACAGTAGACCATACTCTAACTTAGAGTGGGATCAGTATCGCTGGGGTAGTAGGAACGTATTTTACTATATAAATGAAAATGGCGAGTTTGTTGTTAGATTAAATAAAGAGTACATTTATCCAGCTGATGCAAAGGTTTAAGAGGAATTAAAGAATATGGCACAAGAATTTAAAATTGGTAGATTAAGATATACATGGCGCGGCGAGTGGAATACCGGCATCACATATAATAGAGATGCGGTTGTGCAATACAACGGCAAAATGTATATTTGTCTTGAACCTCATACTGCACAGTCAAATTTCTATAATGATTTAGAATACGTTACACCGGGCGGCGCAAGTACACCTCGTTGGCTATTAACTATAGATGGAAGAATTTGGAAAGATGATTGGCTCCCAAATACATTTTATTCTGTGGGTAATATTGTAAAATACGGCGGCATAGTTTATATATGTACTATTCCTCATACTAGTGCTGCACAAGAACTTGATATTGAAAATTGGGATACTTATTCTAGCTTTGATAACTGGAATACTAATTGGCAAGTTAATACTGTGTATGGTATTGGCGACATTGTAAAATATGGCGGTATTGTATATAGATGTACATTTAATCACGTATCTGCTGCTACTACGGCATTGGGTTTAGAAGCAAATTTAAGTCAAAATAATGCTGATTACTTAACTGGAGACGATAGTACATTAGGTGCATGGGAAGTTGTACAAGAAGGTATTGAATATAAAGGAGCCTGGAGTTCAGCAGTTAGGTACAAAAGAAATGACGTAGTACGAAACGGTGCAGATCTTTATATTGCTATCGAAGGACATACTGCTGTTGTACCGTTTGATTTCCAAGTGCCAGGCGACAACCCAGAAGACAGTGCGTTATCTGATAGTACCAATTCTAAATGGCTATTATGGCAACCGGGAACTAGTATTAAAAATACATGGGTAGATAGCACAACTTATCAAATCGGCGATATTGTAACATATGGCGGCTATTCATACCGAAATTTGATTTCTAATAATATTAATAACATACCGTCAGTAGGATTACAAGATGATAGTACTTCAATATGGGACATTGTAACAGAAGGCTACGAATATAGATCAGAATGGAACGGAAATACTACTTACAAAATTGGTAGTGTAGTTTATCAGGGCGGAACATCGTTTGTTGCAAACGCCGATAGTATAGGAGAAAGTCCTACTGCATATAGTGTTACTACAAATTCTGTATTTGCTGGTAGCGTAGGTACAACTATAAAAGTAAATTCAACTGTTGGTATCCGTCCGGGCATGATTATGATCGGCGCAGGACTGTTCTCAGGACAAACTGTAGTGTCAGTAGTTGATAGTGTAACTATTACTATAGACCGAATTCCAGATGTAGAGCTAGTTGATGCAACTCCTATTAACTTTATTGGTTTAAATTATCTATACTGGAACTTGTTAGTTCCGTCTGCTAAACATATCGGTTACTGGAGCAAAACTGCAAATTATTTAATAGGCGATGTTGTTATATGGGCTAACGGAACATACCGTTGTATACAAGGGCACCCTTCTGGGCCGCCGTCAAGACCAGACTTAGATGTAAATCATACCTATTGGTCGACTCATATTTTACATGCAAGGGAAAATGCCGGTAACACACCCGGCGATATTGTAACGCGATCAAACGGTACTAACATAGCAGTTCCTATATTAGGAGAATTAGACGAAGTTGGTAAAACAGAAGATTATGTATTACAGACTGAGTCGTCGGCAATTAAATGGTCAAACATACAAATTATTCCTAACGTATATTACGTTGCACCAGATGGCGAAGATGCTGCTGATAGAGGTAACGACCCTGACAGTCCATGGAAAACTATCAAATATGCATGTGAACAAATTGAACATGGGACTAATAATCCAAACACCCGTGCTATATTAAAAGCAAACAAAGAATTTCTTATAGAAGAAATGTGGCAATGGATGCAATGGAAGAAAGATAATAATAGTGCGCCATTTAGTTCTAGTTCAGTATTTGCTGAGTTTTCAACTAAGCGAGATGCACGTATAATTTTAGATGCATTAATGTGGGATATTACTCGTAAAAGCAATGATGGATTAGTTACAAGTAATACTAAGACTGTCTTTGCAGCATTATCATTTTTTGCTATTGAAGGCCAGACTACTTTTGCATCAACAAATACCGCAGCAGCTAAAGATTATATTGTTGCTGCACTTGCGTATTTGCTGTCAAATATTACAAAAGTAATTGCTAACTTGCCACCACTTGTAAATTATCAAATTTTAAATGGTAATTGGACTTGGGACATTGCTATTACGTACGACACCGGCGATGTAGTATTTTTAAGCGATGCATGGTATAGATGTTTAGAAGACGGCACTTTAGGAAGTAATCCAACTGACGAAGGTAATATTGCATGGGAAGTAACAACGGCCCCAGTATCAATCATTGAACAAAACTTAGACTTACCGTCTTTTGAAACTGGTGCCGATACTGAGTTAACTGCATTACTTGAAATAGTAACTACAGCAATAACTGAAGAAAATAAATCAATTATTCCTCTTCCAAATGCGTCGTACACATCAACTGTACAAGTTAAAACAGGTTCGTATTTTGAACAGTTGCCAATAAGTGTTCCGGAAGATACTGCACTAAATGGCGACGAACTTCGTGGCGTTATTGTATTCCCTAAGGATTCAGTTTATACTGGTGCAGTTGCATCAAAAGCATACGATTCTACAATAACACTACAAGCACTAACAAACGTTGTTCCAGGAATGCCGATACAATTCTTTACAGAAAATGTAAACGAAGATTTTGGCAATATACAAATGAGTACAACTTATTATGTTAAAGATATTGTTGATGTTGCTGCAAAAACTATTACAATATCTACTACGGTTGGCGGATATGCATATCCTGTAGATGACGGAACTGGATTTATGTTTGTATATGCAGGCGACTGTCTAAAAGATATGTTCTACGTAAGAGATGCTACTGGCATCAGAAATATGACATTGCAAGGTCTTGCTGGTTTCTTAAGTGCGAAAAACGAGTTCGGAACACAACGCCCAACTGGCGGAGCATATGTATCTTTAGATCCAGGACTAGGCCAAGATGACACAAACGTATGGATTAAAAGACGTTCTCCGTACATTCAAAACGTCACTAACTTTGGTGACGGATGTACAGGTTTAAAAATTAGCGGATACTTACATAATGGCGGAAATAAATCTATTGTATGTAACGACTTTACACAAGTTATTAGTGATGGCATTGGTGTTTGGTGCACCGGGCCTGATTCATTGACAGAATGTGTATCTGTATTTGGATATTATAACTATGCAGGATATTTTGCAGAAGATGGTGGCAGAATCCGTGCAACAAATGGTAACAGTTCATATGGTACATATGGTGTTATTGCTGAGGGATTTAATGCATCAGAAACTCCAATTGCTGCAACAGTAGATAACCGTTCACAACAAGTTCAAGCAAGTGTCCAGAGTGCATTTGGAGCAAATGCAGAATTGCTGTCTATGCAATATGCAAATGCAGGATCAGAGTATTTTGAAACTACAACAAATATATTAAAATATAGTAATAACTTTTTAGAAACATGGACAAACGATAGCAAGGTAACAATCCAACAAAATATATTTTCTCCTATTGATGAAGCTAACGGATGGACTATCGGTGGAACAACATCTAACGCAATAGAATGCTATGTTGAACAAACTGTTCCGATTACACCAACCGGCTTTTTCTATAACGGATTGTCAACGTTAAATGTATCAGGATCAGGCGTTGGTGGACAGTTTGATGTTACTGTAGGAGCAACAGGATATACTGCCGAAGTATTTGCAGGCGGTAGCGGTTATGTTACTGGAAACGTATTACGAGTTTTAGGAAGTCAATTAGGCGGAGTAGACGGCGTTAATGATTGTTTCTTAACAGTAACTAGTCTAGCTGGTAGTTCTATTTTAGGCGTATCAGTTAGCGGCACTGTGCCTACTAATAGTAATTTAAAATACACATTTAGTACATATATTAAGAAAGGGTCTTCAAACGCAGTTGATATAGATGCAATATATTCGGGCGATACAACTATTACTAGTAGTGTGAATTTCAGCTTTAGCACACTTGCATTTACTGCAACGTCTGCTGCTGGCGGCATGACTCCGACTGAATTCGGTAGTTTATCATTGCCTAATGGCTGGTATCGTATATGGTTTACCTCATACGATAATAACGCACTTAACAATGCATTAACTATTCGAATTTGGCCTAGAGGAAAAACAGGAGTTACTGCAACAACTGAATTTTACGGAACACAGTTACAATTAACAGGCGCTCCGACTTTCTATTTAGAAACAACTACTAATCATCCAACATCTAATGCAAACTTTGGCGTTATCGGTGCAGGTACAGGAGCAGACCTTGTAGGGAACGAAATTCGATCAAAATCAGTATTTCAAACACGCTTAACAGATACCGGAATAGGAGCAGGTGGTCGAAATTATGCCATTGCATCAAATAATGCACAAGCAGGAAATTTAAACACTCTTACACTATCGGGTGCTGACGAAGGTACTGCATCGAAGTACATTGGTATGCGAGCATTTATACAAAGTGGTACAGGAGCAGGGCAATACGGATTTGTATCAAACTATAACCCAGCAACTAAAGTTGCTAACGTTATGAGAGAAACATTTCCTTTATTAGATATTACAGAAACTACCACAGGGACTAATCTAATTACAGTAGGATCAGCTACAACTTCTAAGCTATTCTTAAATCAACCTGTAGAGTTTATTCCAACATATTATCAATCTACAGTAACTGATACAGCATTTGAAGCATTAAATGTTATTGCTACAACAGGCGGCCAAGAAAATACATTAAGATTTTCGTCAACTGCAAAGATGTCAGTTAACATGGCTATAAGATTTTATGGTACAGCGTTTGGCGGATTGACTACTAACTTTACGTATTACATTAAAGAAATTGTAGACGGAAATAATATTAGAATTAGTACAACACCATTTGGCACAACTTGGCAGTTGACTAACGATACCGAGACTGAGCTAAAAACTTGTACTATGCGTTATCCAGGTTACAATTATAAGATAAATGGTAGTACTGCAAATATGTTACCAAATATGCCTGTGCAATTTACAGGTACAGCAATTGGCGGAGTAGGTGTAGGAACACAGTATTATGTAAATGATGTGCTTGATGCTAATAACTTTACTATATCATCTACATTATTGCCTATTACAGTAACTAGTACAGCGTCAACAACAAACAATATTGTTTACACTGGTTCGGGTCTAGTAGCTATGAATCCGATAATATTTTCAGGTACAGTTGTTGGTGGCTTAACAGCAAATACAAAGTATTACATTAGAGAATTAGTTAATGCAACTACAATTACAGTAGCAGATTCATTAATTACATCGCCATGTACTGCAACAGAAGCTAGTACTAATTTGATTACAGTTGCATCAACTACTGGATTTACTCCTGATTCACCTGTCCAATTTATTGGAAATACATTTGGCGGTTTAGTTAATGGAACAACATATTATGTACTTGCTGTTAATGATGGAACTACATTTACTGTTGCAACAAGTCCAGGCGGCTCAGCAGTTGCGTTAAGTACTGCAACTGGTGAAGTTGAAGCAAAAACACCTGGTGCTGAAGTAGTACTAACAGACACGGCTAGTTCGTTTGCTGGAGCTAGTACTAATGCAAAAAATACAATTGCATATGGATACGGTAGTATGATTGCTACGTATTCTACTAGTATCTTTGGCGGAGTTAGTACAGGTACTACATACTATGTAAAAACTATTGATAGTGGAACACAATTTACAATTAGTAATACCCCAGGGGGCGCTGCTGTTGCTCTTAATACTAGAAGCGGCTCAATGAATCTAGGCGAAGCAGGGTGGGATAATATTAATCCTGGAACTGCTTCGGCGTCGGCACTTGATAATTCGACAGTTTACTATATTGAACCAAGAATACAGTTTACTGCTCCAGCTGTTCAACAAGCACCGTATTCGCTTCCTACAATTGGAATATCAACTTCATACAATTCAATTGCATACGGCAATGGCAAGTTTATAGCTATTGCCGATGGCGGACAAACGGCAGCGTCGTCTACTAATGGAACAACATGGACAGCTATACCGTTACCTGATTCTAAAACATGGGCATCAGTTGCTTATGGTAATAACTATTGGGTGATTATAGCAAATGGTGGCGGCCTAGCTGACCCAGGATCAAGAGTATTATACTCTAAATCAGGAGGCGATGGATGGCGCACATCAGAACTATCATCTATGAGCGGCTGGACCGACGTTGCATACGGTAATGGAAAATTTGTAGCAATTGCAGCTGATTCAGACGGAACCTCAGCAGTTAGTTATTCGACTGATTATGGCAAAACATGGACAGCTGGCACTGGAATAACTAATTCTAAGTGGTCGAGCATTACTTATAATAGCGGAACATTTGTAGCTGTTTCAGAAGGCAAGACTTTTATAAATGTAGCAGCAACAGGCGGCGCAGGCAGCGGCGCAAGATTTGATGTTATTGCAAGAAGCGGTCAGTTATATGATGTTGTGCTGAACGCAGGCGGCGCCAATTATCTTGCTAATGACGTTATTACAGTTCCTGGAACATCGTTAGGTGGAGCAAGTCCGGCAAATGATATAACAATTACTATTGGTACTGTAGGAGCCGGCGGCCTCGGCGGAACACTAGGGGAAATCGGAACATATACAGTCGATTCTGGCACAGCAGGCACAGCAGTTGGAACATCGGCAGCATATAGTACTAACGGAATAGCATGGACCGCAGTTACTTTACCGACATCGGGCGTATGGACTGATGTTGCAAGCGGTAACGGATTATTCATTGCTACTTCTAAATATTCTGCTAATCCTGTTTATAGTATAGATGGTATTTCGTGGCTAGCATCTCCTTACTCTATTAATGCAGGAAAAATAGCATACGGTCAGGGTGTATTTGTAGCATTGTCTACTACATCGGGCGAAGGATGGACTTCTGAAAACGGAAGACTATGGAAAGAATTTGCTACAACTGATGATGCATACGGCGGTATTGTATTTGGTTGGACTGGATTAGCATATGATGGCATATTTGTAACGGTGTCTCAGCAATCGTTAAGCAACGTTATAACAGCAGGTGTACAAACACAAGCAAGAGTTTCTGTTAGTTCTGGAAGAATTACTTCGATTGCAATGTGGGAACCTGGATCAAACTATGCTACAGATCCTACACTAATCATCACTGATCCAAATGCAACAGTACCTGCAACTACACAAATTAGAGTTAGCAATGGTACTTTAGGTAATCCGTCATTTATAAACAAAGGTACAGGATATAATACTAATTCTACATCAGTTAAAATTACAGGCGGCGGCTTTGCTGATACATATCAAGTTGGTACAAGGCTAACAGTTGATGGGTTGACTCGCTTACCTGGGCCAGGAGATAACTTAGTTATTGCTGGGAATTCAACAGTGTATAAAGTTACTAGTGCAGAAACAGTATATGGAACTGTTGCTCCTAATATTAAAGCAAACTTAAGAGTATCACCTGATATTACAACAGAAGACAGTCCGGCACATAATGCTGCAATAACTATACGTACAAAATATAGTCAAGCACGCTTAACCGGCCATGACTTCTTAAATGTAGGTTACGGTACTAAACTTGAATCACGTTATCCAGGAGTTCCGGTTGATACTGTGTTAAGTCCGCAAGATCAAGCAGTTGAAGTTAACTTTGGTCGTGTGTTCTACGTGAGTACAGACCAAGATGGTAACTTCAAAGTTGGTTCGCTCTTTGCAGTCGAACAAGCTACAGGTATTGTTACAATTAGTGCATCGCAATTTGGATTGTCTGGACTAGACACACTGTCACTAGGTGGTGTTTCTATTGGTAATGCAAGTGTTATTGTTAGACAGTTTAGTGCTGATGATACATTTGTTGCTAATAGTAACGAAATTGTTCCTACACAACGTGCCGTTAAGGCATACTTGGAAGGAAGACTATCACAAGGCGGATCAAATACATTTACTGGACAGTTGATTGCTGGTACAGTTTTAGTAGGCGGTCCAAACAAAATATCAAGTACTATTCCAAACGGCGGTGTTGGGTCAGTAGTTAACATACCAGTAACTGCAAACTTCCAAGGACAATTTGCCGCCTGGGATGGCGACGGTATGGCATTGCAATATTTTGTAAACACTTGGGTACGATAAAGACATGTTTATAACCCATGTTTTTAGAATATGATAAATAACAATAGTAAAGAATTGATGGAGCTAAAATGGCAGAATTTAAATTAGGTAGAATCAAATTTGTTTGGCAGGGAACATGGACTACAGGTACTGGTTATGTTGTAGATGACGTTATTAGTAATGGTGGCCAAAGTTATGTATGTGTTAAAAATCATACTGCTTCATCACTTTTTGCAACAGATTTAAACACTATCCCAACATATTGGAACTTAGTTGCAGGCGGCACAAATTGGACCGGAGATTGGGCACCGAGCACATATTATAATGCAGGTGATCAAGCAAAATACGGCGGTATTGTTTATGTTGCTACAGAGGCACATACGTCTGCTGCTACTACACTATTAGGCTTAGAAGCAGATCAATCTAAATGGGATGCATTTGCAAGTACATTTTCTTGGCAACAAGAGTGGACAGTAGACACTAGATATCGTGTAAATGATTTTGTATCTTACGGTGGCATTACATATGTATGTAACACATCGCACGTATCGGCAGCTACCTTAGCAGACGGTCTTGAATTGGATCAGGCTAAATGGGATAATTTTAATCAAGGTATTATATACTTAGGCGACTGGACTAGTCCTGTTCGTTACCGCGTGAACGACGTTGTTAAGTATGGAGCAAGTACATGGATTTGTACAACAGCACATACGTCAACTGGATCATTTGACGAAACAAAATTTGATATCTTCATCGAAGGTATGCAATTTGAAAATACGTGGGACATTAACACAACATACCAAGTAGGCGATACTGTTATTTACGGCGGTTATTCTTATATTGCAAGTGCTAATAACATCGGACAAAATCCAGTTACTGGAACTTCATATTGGGATATTTACACAACTGGATTTAACTTTAGAAGCGACTGGGATAACTCAACTGCATATCGCGTAGGCGATGTTGTCCGTTTAGGTGGATATACATATCTTGCAAAAGCAGATACTACAGGTAACATGCCACCGAACGCTACTTATTGGGACCAGCTTAACTCAGGAGTTAAGTGGATCGACATAAGTGAAGTATATACTGGGTTAACTCCAACTGTATTAACTGGTAGCGGAACAAGTGCTACATTTGATGTTACTAGACAAGGTACTGTATATAGTGTAAACGTTAATAATGGCGGCAGCGGATTTGCAGACAACGATACATTAAAAATTCTTGGTACAGCAGTTGGCGGATTAAGTCCAGCTAACGATATATCACTTACTGTTGCATCACAGACCGCTGGCGAGATCACAGCAATAACAGCTACAGGTATTTCAGTAACTTGGACAGATACTACAGTTTATAACTTAGGCGATGTTGTATTCTGGGCAGCAAGTAGTTATGTTTGTGTGCAAGGACATACAGCAGATATAAACACTAATAGGCCCGATGTTGATACTGCTGGAACATATTGGAACTTAATGGCAGCTGGTTCTGAATCTTCGATTCTTACAACAGCAGGCGACACATATTATTATAGCGAAAATGGACCAGCAAGACTTCCAGTTGGTACAGATGGCCAAATACTACGAGTTAAAAGCGGCTATCCTACATGGGCATATTATGGTGTCGTTAATAACTTAGTATATGTTGCGCCTACTGGTACAGATAGTATCGGCGACGGATGGGGCTTAACGGTTGACAAGCCTTGGAAAACTGTAAGATTTGCAGCAAAGCAAGTTGAAGAAGGATATTTGAATAGAAATACTACTGCTATTCTAAAGAAGAATAAGCAGTTTATTATGAAAGAAATTAGTAATTGGGTAACATACACTTACTCAGTTACAGTTACTGAATCTAGTAGCGGAACTAACGCATTTTTATGTGATTCGACTGCTAACTTAACAGCAAACATGCCAATCCAATTTACTGGCACTGTTGGCGGCGTAGTAGCATCGACAAAATATTTTGTAAAAACAATCGTCGATGATACACATTTTACAATAAGCGAAACCCAAGGCGGTATAGTATTTTCATTAACTACAGCAACTGCAACAATGACAGGCTCATTATCGTATGATTATGATCTTTGCCAAAGAGACGCAGGTCTTTTAGTTGATGCTCTTATATTTGATCTTGGACATGGCGGAAACGAAGAAGTTACAAAAGCTGCTCTTGCGTATTATACACCTGCAGGAACTGCATACATTAACTCTAATTTTGGACAACAATTAACGCAAACTATTGCAGCATATAATTATATGAAGACTTTAGTTAGCAACGTAGTTACTAACACCCCGGCAATTAGTTATCAGCAAGTAAATGGAGTAACCAATGGCCCTACACAACATCTAGAAACAACATTTGTTGCTGATGCAGGAATAGCAACTGATGTAAACTTATTGATAAGTGTAGTCACCGATGGTATTGCTATAGGATCAAAGACTGGTATTCCAGCAGGCGTTTATGCAACCAATACTATTGCAGTAAAAACAGGAACATATTTTGAAGTACTACCTATTGTAATACCTAAAAATACAGCCGTAGTCGGAGATGAACTGCGTGGAACTGTTATTCGTCCTCAACCTGCAATACCATCGCTAGCAAAAGACAAACCAAAAACTATTTCGGCACTTAATCGTATCAAAGGAGTGATTCCTAATTTATTAAGCAATACTACAATATCTAGTAGTACAGGAAACACATCAGTACAACAGTATATCTATGATGGATATGAAAGTATCGCTGAAGATTCAGTTGATGCAAATATTGCTATAATGAAAAGTATCATCAATGGCAATGCAGAACCTGCAACAGTGTTAACTGATCCTAGCGATTATGATACGGGATATTTTAATGCTCGTAGATTGCTTGTTGCTAACAAAGCATTTTTACAAGCAGAAGTAAGTGCTTGGATTGATGCTCAAGTAGCAGGAGCAGTTGCTCCGTTTGTTGGATTTGATTATAGCGGCAGTGTTCGAGTAAGATATGAACTTGAAACAGGATATATTGTTGATGCACTTGCTTACGATCTAACATATGGCGGAAACTTACAAACAGTTGTAGTATCACAAAATACTTTTACTACAGTTAGTGAAACAGCTCAAGCTCTAGCAGTTCAATTACGTATTAAAGACATTATCGATAATATTGTTACTGGCGATACTGCTGGGTGGACTGAAACACCTGCAAACGCCGAAACACAAGACGTTAGCGGTACACCTGGTTCAGCAGGCGCCGCTACATTTGCACAAACTCGTGTACAAGAAATATACAATACTATTAATACTGGTACATCACCCACAATTATTGCTCCTAGTACGGCTTGGGTTAATCCTCGTGTTGTAGCAGCTCACACATCATTGCAAACAACAAAAACTACATTACGTGCAAATGTTATTAGTTGGATTACTAGTAACTATCCTAGTTTAGTGTTTGATCAAACAGTATGCTCACGTGATATAGGATTTATCATTGATGCGTTGGGATACGATGCAATGTTTGGAAGTAACTTTGCATCAATTGCATCAGGTAAATTTTACCTAAGAGACCTTATAGCAGCATCAGGTAGCCAATTATTACAAACAACTGGTGCTTTAGATTACCTAAGTATTATTGTTAAAAAAGCAACACAAGGTACTGATACACTAACTAAAAACTTATCTGAAATGACTAGTATTTTATCAAGTGGATTAACAGAAGTGCCAACATACGTATTGCCGACTCCGACTAGCGGTTCAACTAATGCTAGCGACTCAGGTTATTACAATGCTGCTAGATTAGTTTATGCTAACAGGGCATTTATTGTAGCAGAACTTAGTGCTTGGATTTATGCACAAATTGCAGGAAACATTGCACCGTTTAACACCGGATTTGCATATGGTGGTGATGACCAAGAGAAATGCGAGCGCGATGTAGGCTATATTGTAGATGCATTACGCTTTGACTTAACATACGGCGGAAACTTAGCAACAGTTATTGCAGGAAGAGCATACTGGACAAACGGAGTATACGTCGGCGATACTGATTCAAAAGCAAGAGCACTGGCAGTGCAACTACGTATCAAAGATATCATTGATAACATTGCTACAGGTGACACAGCTGGTTGGACAGAAACTCCAGCAAATGCAGAAGTACAAGACGTAAGTGGTACACCTGGTTCAGCTGGTGCAGCAACATTTGCACAAACTCGTGTGCAAGAAATTTACGATGCAATCAACAGTGGAACATCACCATCTACAATTGCTCCTGATATTACTTGGGCATCAAGTGCATTACAAGCATCACATGCAGCTATACAAGCTAATGTTTCACACATACAAAATGCATCAATTAAATGGGTACTTGATACATATCCAACATTAACATTTAATGAAACTACTTGTTCACGTGACGTTGGCTTTATTGTTGATGCACTTGCATACGACTTAGTGTTTGGAAGCAACTTCCTATCAGCACTAAACGCAATGAGCTATTATCGTGGACTAGTATCAACAGGAGTTGTAATTGCTTCACAGTTACAGCCAACTATTGGTATTATCGGATATGTTGGAGCAGCGGTTACAGAATCAGCTAGAGGTATTGCAAACTTAACAGGTAATACTGTTGCTAGCGATAGAATTATTGTTAGTGCAGATACTATTGCCGACGTTCTTAATAATGGTATAAATTCAATACCGGTTGAAGTTATGCCACTTCCGTCAAATATAGATGCTGGATATGCAAATGCAGTAACGCAAATTGCTAATAACTATACCTTTATTAAAGCAGATGTTAGTAATTACATTAACAATAACTACAACAGTGTTTGGGTAGCACTAGGTGCTACCGGACAAGCTGCATGTCAACGCGATGTAGGTTATATTCTTGATGCTATACGTTATGACTTAACATACGGCGGCAATAGTCAGACATTGATTTCAGGCAGAGCATACTATAATTATATTAACTTAGTAATTGCTGCGTCAGAAGTACCAGCGACTGTTGCAGCATATACACACTTAAAGAGTATAATTGATGATATTATAATTCAAAATTCGATTACACCTCAAGCAGGAAACAGTGAAGTACAAGTAATAAGCGGCACAGCAGGTTCTGCAGGTGCAGGTACGTTTGCGCAAGCAAGAATGCAAGACATTATTGATTGGATAAACAATGGCACTTCACCTACTGCAATTGCTCCTGATACATCATGGGTTGAGGCAAACTTAATTTCTGGTGCAAATAGACTGTTGAATAATAAAGCAGAAATTCAAAGCGACGGTTTAGCATATGTACATAAATTCTTCCAAGAATTATCTTTTAATGAAGCTACTTGTTCACGTGACATAGGTTATATGATCGATGCATTGGCATACGACATGATGTTTGGTAGTAACTTTGCAGCTATTATTACTGGAAAAAGTTACCATAGAGCATTAACGTCTGCACAACTTGTACTTGCTTCGCAAAAGAAAGCTTCGCTAGGATTGATCAAATTCTTGAAATACAAAGCTAAAGCAGTTGCAACAGGCGGCGCAGTAGCACAAATCAATGAAACTATTGACGATATTGTTGGCACAATAAACGGCGGCGCAACACCGAGAATATTATGGAAAGACTATACTGGTGTAGATGCACAAGACTTTGCTGGTGCTAAATTAATTTGGCAAAACAAAGATTTTGTTGCAAGAGAGACATTGCAATATATTGCAACTAATTATCCACTAGTAGTGTACAGTGCATCGGCTTGTTCAAGAGATGTAGGACTTATTATTGATGCATTGCGCTATGACTTAACATATGGTGGAAATTTTGCAACTAGACAAGCTGCACTTGCATACTATTCACAGTTAACTGACGAATTGCAAATTGATGCTGCTGATAAAACAGCAACCCTAGCTGCTTATGCTAATATGAGTTTGGTACTACAAGATATTGCACAAGGCAGCACCGCATATACTGCATTACAGTCTGGAGTATTGCGTATTACAGGTACAACCGGCGATGCAACTACTGCGTCGACTGTTAGTGCGTTAATTACATCATTGATTAATTATATCACAGACCCAGTTGTTAACCCAATTACAGAAACACTTCCAAGTACTGCATGGGTTGAAACATCTAAAGTAACACAAGCTGGACTACTAACATCTGCAAAAGCAACTACAGTAGGTCTGGTTACTGATTACATCAATACAAACTATCCTAACTTAGTATACGACAGTGCAACTTGTGAAAGAGATGTAGGACTTATTATTGATGCATTAGCATATGACTTAATGATGGAATCAAACTTCCGTTCAATAAGAGCTGGATCATCATATCATCAAGCGCAAGCAAAATTAGCAATTACTGGAGTTCAAAGAAAACCAACATTGCAGTCAATGAGATACTTGTATTCATTAGTTACTGATATTGTAAGCACTAATGCTGTTGCACTTGCTTCAGTTAAGCATAATATGAGAACGATTATTGCTATTCTTGAAAAAGGTGTAGGAGAAACACCTGAAGTTTATGGTACTATGTCGTATTATAACAATATTACATTGTATCGTGCATCAGAGATACTTAAAGCAAACGTTACGTATCTTTCTAATGAAGCAACTGCTTGGATTACACAGAGTTACGGTGGCACAGTAACTGATACATCTAGTATCGATAGTACATTTACAACTAGTGCAAATCATAACTTTACTGTAGGCGATCCAGTAATATTTACAAATGCATTTGGTGGTGTATCCAGTGATGTAACATATTACGTTTACACAACACCAAGTGATACAACGTTCACAGTTGCTGCAAGTTTAACTGCATTAACACCTATATCATTAACAACACAATCAGCAACAGCTATTGTAAGATACTCGTTTGATGCAGTAGCATGTGCTAGAGACATGGAAGAATATGTTACAGCATTAGCAACAGATCTAAACTGGTCAAGTAATTATAGATCAACTAGAGCTGCTGAACTTTATGTTAATGCTGTTAAAGGATCTGAATATTCAGATATGTTTAGAACTCGAAATGCATGCGGATTAAGAAACTGTACGCTAAGTGGTCTAGACGGTGATTTGACAGAAGATAATGATTATGGTACTAAGCGTCCAACAGCAGGTGCGTTCGTTGCACTTGATCAAGGATTTGGACCAAACGACCAAGCAGTATGGGTATTAACAAGATCTCATTATTCACAAAACGTTACAATGTTTGGTACAGGTTGTACAGGTGCTAAGATCGACTCTGCTCTACACTCGGGCGGTAACAAGTCTATGGTTAAGAACGACTTTACAACAATTATTAGTGATGGTATTGGTGTTTGGTGTACTGGTTCTGACTCGTTAACTGAGCTGGTATCAGTGTTTAACTACTACGGATATGCAGGATACTTAGCTGAACTAGGTGGACGCATACGTGCTACTAACGGCAACAGTTCATATGGTACATATGGTGTTATTGCTGAAGGGGTTGCAAGTAGTGAAACACCTATATACGGTTTTATTAATAACAAAGCTGCTCAAGCACAGATTACTAACACAGTCACTGATGGTACTACTGAGATTCTAAGATTTGAATTTGGTAATGCTGGTTCGGACTATACAAACAGTTTACATGTTGTAAACGGCGCAGGTTATAATGCTGCTGCAATTGCAGATGAATTTAGAGATGCAAGTGCATTTGAAACACGCATTATTGACATTAATAATTCAGAAGGGTACGGTGGCACCAGCTACGTAACTGCAAGTAATGCTGCACAATCTGGCAATACAACTAGTATTACTATTGCTGCTACTGACCAAGCATTAAGTGCCGCATATGTTGGTATGAGAATACAAATTGTTGCAGGTACAGGAGTCGGACAGTTTGCTAATATTGATACTTATAATACAGGTAGTAAAATTGCAACTGTTGTTAAACCATCAACTGGGGCAGCAGGTTGGGACCATGTCATTCCTGGCACCCCAATTGAAGCTAACTTAGACTTGACAACTAGTTATATTATTGAACCACAAATTTCTTACACTGCACCAGGATATACTGCTACTGCTAGAACAATGGCAACAACTGCTGATTGGGAAGATGTTGTATACGGCGATAATAAATTTGTTGCTGTAGAAGCATCGGGGACGGTCGCTAACTATTCAACAGATGGTTTTACTTGGGCAGATGCTGGAGCATTGACTGGAAACTTTGCCTGGGCCGATGTTGTATACGGTGGCGGCGAAGGCTCAAGTGCGTATGCAGTTGTTGGCGGATTGGGCGGCGAAGGCGCAGTACTACAAGCAGTATTTGGGGTACCGAACGTTAATGGCGACGCAACAGAAGATCAAATTGCAAGTGTTACAGTTATTGATGGCGGACAAGGTTATACTACACCTCCAACAATAACATTTACTCCAACAAATGGCGGTATTGGCGCAACTGCTGTAGCATCAGTGCTTAACGGCAAAATTAAGGATGTTACTGTTACGATCCCTGGATCAGGATATAACAGTCTTCCGACAGTAACAGCAACAACTGATAAAGTTACACAAGGTGTTGTTAATTCATGGGGTCGTCATTATTATGCAGATCCTACAATTGTTGTACAAGATCCGTTTGTTGGCGCTGCTTGGGCAGCAAGTACTGCGTACAATTTAGATGATATAATTTACAATCTAAATACAGGAGTTTCGCCAAATGTTAAAAACTGGTATAAAGTAACTGTAGCAGGAACAACTACAGCTACAGGCCCTACACACGGTAGCGGAACTTCAGTATCTAATGGTACTACTACGTTGTTACACATTGGAGTATCGGCAGTGTTTACTCCTTCTAGAGTGTCAGAAGCAGGAGCAATTGATGGCTTAGTTTCATTGGCTGTTCAGCAGACAGGCGAAGGTTATACATTTACTCCTACAGTTGAAGTAATCGATACTGCTGCAAAATATGTAGCAATTGCTACTTCGACAGGTGACAATTGTTATACTACTAGAGCAGGCCTTGCAGGAACTAGTGCATGGGTTGCTGGAACTAGTACAGGAAAAACCGACTTAGTAGCACTAACATACGGCAACGGTGTATATGCTGCTGTAGGTGGAGCTTCAAGTGCAGTATCAAGTACAAATGGTACAACATGGATTTCAAGAACTATACCGACATTAGGCGGAGGAACGTATTCTGACATAATATACGGCAACGATGTTTATATAGCAATTGCAACTGGCGCATTAGCAACGGCAATTTCAACAAATGGCAACTCGTGGTCAGCAGCTGGTAATATGCCATCAAGTGCTGCATGGGGAAGCATTGCTTACGGTAATGGGCGATTTGTTGCAATTGAAACCGGAACAGCTTCGACTAAAGCAGCTATTAGTTACGACAAAGGTACTACATGGGTAGCAGCAATATTGCCAGCAAGTACAACATGGCGTAAAATTGCATACGGACAAGGTTTGTTTGTAGCAATTTCAGATGGTACTATTGCAGCTACTAGCCCAGACGGTATTGTTTGGACGCAACGTGCAATGCCAAGTAGTTCAAACTGGAGAGCAGTAACATTCGGTAATCCGGCAGCGCAGCCAACATGGTCAGTGATTTCAGGTACTAACGGAACTACTGCTGCAACTATCAAGACAGGTGCAACTGCTACAGGCCGTGTTGCAGTATCAAGCGGTACTGTTACAGAAGTACGTATGGTTGAACCTGGTTCAGGTTATCCTAAAGGAGTAGTAACTGCAACAACCGAAACTGGCAGTGTAATTACTACAAACGATACTACTAACTTAGTAGATAGTCAGCCTGTAGAATTCGAAGGTGCATCAACAGGCGGCCTTACAGAAGATGTAACCTACTACGTTATCGGTGCATCTATTGTTACAAATACATCGTTTAAGGTATCAGCTGAACCAGGAAGTGCTACTCCTGTAACAATTACAGACACTACAGATTTAACTGGAACTTATCGTGCAGGACCTATCGTAACACTAACTGATCCAAACAAAGTTAGAACAGCTAACCTAAGAGTTAGAATGGGCGATGGCGCATTTGGTAACCCATCGTTCACTAACAGAGGTGCAGATAATACTACTGCTACTTCACAAACAACTGGCGACGGATATGCTAACTTGTATCAACCAAGCACATTTATTGACGTTGGTGGATTATATGAAGCTCCAGTTCCTGGATGTAACGTTGAGTTTGCAAGTTTACCGGGAGAGTATTATAAACTAGTTACTGTAACAAATTTACTAGGAGAAAAAGGCAATTATACTGCTACGTTCCAGTTAAATCCTGGACTAACAGTACTAAAAGCACCAAGTCATGGCGATGTTATAACTACTAGAATTAAATACTCACAAGTACGTTTGACAGGACACGACTACTTGTATATCGGTACTGGTAATAAGACTCAAACTAATTACCCGTATGTTGATATTACTAAAGCAATTCAAAGTAATCAAGAATTGTTTAGCGGTGGTGGCCGAGCATTCTTTACAAGTACTGACCAAGATGGTAACTTTAACGTTGGTGACTTGTTTGGAGTACAGCAAGCAACTGGTACTGCTACATTGAACGCTAGTGCGTTTAACCTAAGTGGTCTAAATAGTTTGCAACTAGGCGCACTAGAACTTGGTGTTGATAGTGCTGTCATTACACAGTTTAGTACAGATCCGTTCTTTACAGCTGATAGTGATAACATTGTTTCAACACAGAGAGCAATTAGAGCATATATTACTGCACAAATTGGTGGCGGTCAGAGTTCGTTGAATGTAAATACATTAACTTCAGGTATTGTGTATATTGCAGGAAATTCGATAAGTACTACTACAGGAGCAGGTATTAACATAACATCAAGAATGAACTTTACAGGTGGAATTACTGGCACTCCAGTTGCACTTGCGTTCTTTATGCAAAGATAAACGGAGAAAAAAATGGCAACAGGAAGATTAGAAACCCCAATAATACTTGGGACGTCGTTAGGGACAAACACTACAGTATACACAGTACCAGTTGGTTCGTATACTGTATGTAACCTTTCTCTAACAAATACTACAACAACATCAGTAACAGTTCGAGTAGCAATGACATTAACAGCAAGTTCTCCAGGAACTGCTGAATATATTGAATACGACACTGTTATAGCTGGCAAAGGCGTGTTTGAGAGAACTGGTTTAGTAATGGGAGCAGGCTTAAATTTAGTTGCAGTTGCAAGCGCAGGATCATCTATATCTGCAACAGTGTACGGCATCGAAACGTCGATAACTTAAGGTGAAATATAATGGCAAGATATAATACTACATACCCGGTAACAACTCGATCAGGAGTAGGAACTATTGCAGCTCCTAATACAGGGTTGTTCACTACACTAACAGGTACTCCGCCGTATACAATAACATTACCTGATCCTTCATTATTTGCAGGAGCACATCAGTCGTTTTGGAATAATACTGGCGGTGTAGTAACATTATCAACTCCATCAGGTAATATTGTTACTGCCGGAACAGATGCTACTACTTGGGCTATGGCTAGTGATTCTATGGTTAGTTTAGCATCAAACGGCACACATTACTTGTTATACGTTAATACAGGCGGCTTTGTAACAAATGCTGGCGGAAATTTTAATGGAACTACATCAGTAACAGGCACAAATACATTTAATGTTGGAACTGGCCAAACTACTTTAGGTGGAAACTTAGTAGTAAATGGAGCAACTGTTTCAGCAAGTTCGGCATTTACACCAAGCAGTGCATACCATTTGATAACTAAAACATACTTAGAAACTAATTATGGACAGCCGTGGGTAGTACAAGCTTCTAGTACAACAGTAACAGCAGGCGGCAGATATTTAGTTGATACAAATGCTAGTGCATTAACACTTACTCTTCCTACAGGTCAATCTGTTGGTGCAGAAGTGCATTTTATTGATTACTCAAGAACGTTTAATGTTAGACCATTGACAGTTGGAAACAACGGACAACGAATTATGGGAACCATAGACACGATGACGGTAAATACACAAGGAGCAGCATTTTCTTTAGTATGGTCTGGAACTACTAATGGTTGGCTAATTACACACGGTATCTAACAAGGGAATACAATGGCGATTGATTATAATTCATTAAAGAAAATTACATCAGCAAGTATAGTTGACGGATCGATATCTGCATCTGATATTGCTGACGGAAATGTTACTGCAAACGAAATAGGAAATTCGCAGATTACCTCAGCTAAAATGGCAACTAGTGCAGTTGACTTAGGAGCAGCAACCACTAATGGTACATTGCCAATTAATAAAGGCGGCACTGGTACTACAAATCCGTTCGGCGGTTCTTATCAAACATTAATATCTAATGGTTCGGCAATAACTACTAAACAGCACGGTGTTTATGGAATGCAAGCATTTACAGGTAGCGGAACCTGGACCCGTCCGTCAAACGTAAGATATATCAAAGTACAAATAGTAGGCGGAGGCGGTGGCGGCTCGGGCCACGGCGAAAGTGGCGGTGCAGGTGGCTATGCTGAACGAGTACTTGATGTTACAGGAATAAGTTCAGTTGGTGTAACCATCGGCGGTGAAGTAGGTGGTACATATTATTCAGGTGCTGGTGGTAATGGCAACGGAAGCTCATTTGGACCTTATCTAAGTGCAGGCGGCGGATACGGCGCAAATAGAAACAACCAACACTCAGGCGGACTAGGCGGAAATGGAAGTGGCGGCACTTTAAGTATATATGGTGGCGGTGGAGCAAATCACCACCAAGAAAGTGGTATCGGCGGCTCAAGTTTTTGGGGCGGTTCAGTGGCAGGCGGCCACCCACAAGGTGGTAATTTCAGTCACAATCACCAATCACATAGCGCTCCAGGCAGCGGTGGCGCAGGCGGATATTTTCATGGACACTTAGGATCTAATGGTCGCCCAGGGTACTGTTTAGTTACAATGTATTATTAAACAAGAGAGAAAACAATGGCATTTAATTACGATTCACTAAAGCGCATTACAACAGCAGGACTTGTTGATAGAACAATATCAACAGGAGATCTAGCGAACAATTCAGTTAGTAACGGAAAAATATCTAACACTACAGTAACTTCAAATAAATTTGCAGCAAACGCAGTTGATTTAGGCAGTAGTGTAACAACGGGAACTGCTGCTACTGGCAAAGGCGGTACTGGATTAACTAGCGTTGGTAGTGCTAATTATGCATTAACAACAAACAGTGCTAACAATACATTAGTATTTGCCCCAGTAGGTCTTTACGGAATGCAAGTATTTTATAGTTCAGGTACGTGGAATCGCCCGGCGAATGTTAGATATATTAAAATACAACTCCAAGGTGGTGGCGGCGGCGGATCAGGTCATGGAGAAAGTGGCGGTGCTGGTGGCTACGCTGAAAGAATTTTAGATGTTACTGGAATAGGTTCAGTTGGTGTAACCATCGGTGGTGAAGTAGGCGGAACTTATTATTCAGGTGCTGGCGGTAATGGAAATGCTAGTTCGTTTGGACCTTACTTATCAGCAAGTGCAGGATATGGCGCAAACAGAAACAACCAACACTCGGGTGGTTTGGGTGGCACTGGCAGTGGCGGAACTGTAAATATTTACGGCGGCGGCGGTCAAACACACCACAACAGATCAGCAGTTGGCGGCGATAGCTATTGGGGTGGATCAGTGGCTGCTGGACATCCACAAGGTGGAAACTTTAGTCATAATCATCAATCACATAGTTCACCAGGCAGCGGTGGCGCTGGCGGATATTTTAACAGTCATTTGGGATCAAATGGTCGTCCAGGGTTATGTGTAGTAACCATGTATTATTGATAAGTACAATATGAGAGAAAACAATGGCATTTAATTACGATTCACTAAAACGTATTACTGGCGCAAGTATTATTGATAGTACTATTATAGCTGCGGACATTGCAACTAGTAATGTAACAACAGATAAAATAGCCAATAATGCAGTTACATCAAACAAACTTGCACCAAACGCAGTTGATTTAGGCAGTAGTGTAACAACAGGCACAACTCCAGTATCAAAAGGCGGTACTGGATTAACTGGCGTTGGCAGCAATTTACAAGTATTACGTTCTACTGGCGGAGCTTTACAATACGCAGATATCGGCTTGCGTAGTATGCAAGTATTTACAGGCTCTAGTACTTGGAATCGCCCTGCTGGCGTTAGATATATTCATGTACAGGTAGTAGGCGGAGGCGGTGGCGGCTCGGGCCACGGCGAAAGTGGCGGTGCAGGTGGCTATTCAGAACGGATTTTAAATGTAGACAGTATATCATCAGTATCAGTAACTATTGCCGGTGAAGTAGGTGGTACATATTATGCAGGTGCTGGTGGTAATGGCAACGGAAGCTCATTTGGACCTTACTTGTCAGCAAGTGGCGGATATGGCGCAAATAGAAACAACCAACACTCAGGCGGACTAGGCGGAGTCGGAAGCGGCGGCGATCTAAATATATATGGCGGAGGCGGTGGCTCTCATCATCACAGTTTTGGCCCAGGCGGGCGCAGCTTTTGGGGTGGATCAGTAGCAGGCGGCCACCCACAAGGTGGTAATTTCAGTCACAATCACCAATCACACAGCGCACCGGGATCAGGCGGTCGCGGCGCATACTTCCATGGACACTTAGGATCTAATGGTCGTCCTGGATTGATCACAGTAACGGAGTATAGATAATATGAAAAAAGCATTAATGGGAACCATGGGATACATACAACAAATTGTAGAACCAGGTGAAGATTTTGAAATTTATAATGGGCCTGATGCAACTATTCAATGGGTAGATGCACCGGATAATGTAACATTAGACTGGACGCTAGAATGGAGTCCATCGCAAGAAACTATGGTATGGGTAGAAAGAGATGCTCCATATACCGATAGAGAAGTAGCTAGAAAGATTGCTTACGGAGAAACCGGTGCCCAATTAGGTATGATATATGATGAACTTAAGGCAACAGGTACATTAGCTTTTGATGGCACTTGGGCATCGCATATTACGGCTGTTAAAGAAAGTATTGAGAAACCTCAAGCAAGACCGGAATTGCAAACCTTAGAAGAAATAATGGCACTTAGCGAAGTGACGGAACCGTCAGTTGATAATCCAGCAAAAATGTCACCACCTGAACTACCGTGCTGGAAACGATATGCAGGATGGTGGGGAAATAAACAATAAGGAGATATAAATTATGGCAACATTAACAGCAGTAGGACCAGTAGTAGTAGAAAATGCAAACATTGCAAAAAATCTAGAATTACCATTAGTATCATTTGAAAAGTATGTAGCAATGGTAGTAGAGATTGACGGCGAAGCCGTTAGTTTAGACTTTAACGAAGACCGTATGTATAAAGCTACACACAAGGGCATAAAGTATCGTGCAGTAGGGCCTCGTTGGATTGCAACTGCATAAATAACAACTTAAAATAACTGTATAAGTTAATAGAAAAGCAGAGTTTATCTCTGCTTTTTTTGTGTCACATTTACACAAATTGTTATATTGACACCATAAATATCAATAAGTATTTACAAATCAAGGATAACATTATGAATATTAAAAGCGTATGTATTGTAGGTGGCGGCTCAAGTGGCTGGATGACTGCTGCTGCATTAAGTAAATTATGTCCACATTTAGAAATTACATTAGTAGAATCTAGTAAAGTAAAAACTGTAGGCGTTGGCGAAAGTACGCTAGGTCATATTAATAAATTTTTAGACATGTTAGATCTTAAAGATGAAGACTGGATGGCAGAATGTAACGCAACGTATAAAAATTCTATACAATTTACAAATTTTAGAGAAGGAAATGGAGAAGTATTCCAATACCCATTTGTTCAAGGTTATGATTTTACAGATGCTAATAATGGATTAGATACTTGGGGAGAATTAGCAACATTGTACCCCGAAGAATTTACCCCTGAAACCTTTTCAGAAATGTATGCACCTACTAATACTTTCCTTGCTAAACACAATAAACAGTCTAATAACTCAGACAATTCATTAAGACACTATAGCTTTAAATATGATACTGCATACCATATGGATGCAGCACTATTTGGGCAATATTTAAAAGATAAAATTGCTATACCGAATGGTGTTAATCATATGTTTAAAGATGTGCATTCATATGTTAAAGATAGTCAAGGTAATATTTTACAAATTCTTTGTGACGATGGTCATAATTTAAAAGCTGATCTATGGATCGATTGTACAGGATTCCAGTCTATTTTATTAGAAGGGTGGATGGGTTCTACATTTTTACCTTTTGATAAACATCTTGCAAACGATAAAGCATGGGCGTGTCGACTTCCTTATATTGATAGAGAACGAGAAATGCATAATGTTACTGATTGTCATGCACTAGGCAACGGCTGGGTGTGGAACATACCGTTATGGAATCGCATCGGAACTGGCTATGTATTTTCAAGCAGATTTATTTCAATTGAAGGCGCCCAGCAAGAATTTCGAGAACATCTAGCAAAAAAACATAGTCCTGAAATCGCAGAAGCTGCTGAAATGTTCTTAGTTAATATTAAACACGGACGCAGACGCCGAGCATTTGTTGAAAATGTTGTAGGTATAGGTTTAAGTTATGGATTTGTTGAACCGTTGGAATCAACTGGACTATTGACTACACACGAAAATATTATTAAATTAGTTGATATGCTTAATCGTCGAGACGGATATGTTACAAGATCTGAAAAAGAAGCATACAACTATGCTGTTGAATATGATATTTTAGGATTTAGGGATTTTGTATCAATGCACTATGCATTGTCAAAACGCACTGATACTCCATACTGGCGTTGGTGTACCCAACTGAATGAATATCATCCTATACAGTTTAATGATTTTGTTCCACAATATAACAGTTACACTAATTTATTAGTTAGTATACAAGCATCTAACACATTAAACGACTCAATGCAAGGCGGTAATTTTATTGCAGCCGGAATGGGAATGAAGTCAGTGTCGACACCAGCAATTGTAAATGCTAGATATGCATTTAAATCCGCAATAGATCCTAGTGATAATGGAATTAGACCGTTAGAAGATTCTCGCAAAAGATTCCATCAATCTAAAAAATATATCGAAGATTATATTAAAACATTACCTAGTCACTATCAATATCTAAAAGAAAACATCTACGGAGGTATTGATTCGCATGATGTTTAAAGAAAAATCTTGGTTAAGATTTTATTCTATGGAGCCTGGAGTTGCAGAAGTTTTTCCTGTTATTCCAGCACATAAATTAAAAAGAGACTGGATGCAACGCAGTGATCCTCCAGACCCTGATAACGGAAATATGCATACCAAGAACTGTCCAGGAATTACTAAACTAGTCTCTATGGGTTATGTATTACGTGCTCCGGCTGATTTTATAATAAAAACTAGTGCAGACAACACTACTACATTCCAGTGGACAGAGGCAAGAAGATTTAATACAGAAGATCCTGAAAATAAAAGATATGTCGGATTTCACAATCAACATCAAACTG
>Ga0209137_1001119_pt1 | contig 26139 bp, 28 predicted proteins | sample SaaInl5LU_22_DNA_FD_184642 | JGI IMG/M metagenome (GOLD analysis project Ga0209137, IMG submission 184642) | Marine microbial communities from expanding oxygen minimum zones in the Saanich Inlet - ESP_105LU_22_DNA (SPAdes) (version 2) | ecosystem: Environmental > Aquatic > Marine > Intertidal...
CAGCCTAAGGTTTCAAACCTGTCATAATGCGGTAGGAAGTGTTGGTACCCAAGGCCGGACTCGAACCGGCACGCCTCGCGGCGGGGGATTTTGAATCCCCTGCGTCTACCATTCCGCCACTTGGGCCCATCGGTTGTGGCGTCCTGCGCGCAGGAGCCTGTTGACCCTTTGCGCCGACTGATGCTGCGTTTCACCGCGCATCAGGCTTTCCAACAACCTTAAGCCAGTTTCGCACCTTTCGGTCGCTGGTAAGTCGACCTTCTCCAACAGCACGAATCTTGAAGCTTGAGGTAGTCAAGTTTCCATCAAAGGTAAAGCCAGATATTTCAACGCAGAGGGACTAATTGCCGCAAACTGTGCCTGACCGAGCCTGCGACAGTCCCTGGACGCGCGGTCAAACGCCGCGGCCGCTGACAGCGGATCGTTTTGGTTTGCAAAGACCTCGATTTTCTGGCAGTCGAGCACGGGTTTATTGGAGAGTTTAGAATGCGAAAAATCATACTTGTTGGAGGTTTGGTCTTCGTTTTAGGCGGCGGGGCGGTGTTTTTCTATTTCAACCACAGCGCCCGTTCCAATAGCTACGCCACAATGCACGACATGCACCATGGAAAATCTGGCGGAGCCTCCCAAGGTATGATGCAGGGGCATATGCATGATGAGATGACCATGCCGGGCTTACAGGGCAAAGACACCACCGACACCGAAGTCGCCGATCTGAAAAGAATTTTCCAACAGCACATGGAAATTGAACGACGTGTCACCAATCTCCCCAATGGCATCTCAACTTTTACCGCCTCCAACACCCCTGAGGTGCGGGAGGCGATTGTCTCGCATGTGTCCATGATGGTGACCCGTTTGGCCGAGGGCAAAAACCCCGAGGTGATCATTCAGTCCCCCACTCTTGACGCGCTTTTTGACGTCCATGAGGAAATTGAAACCGAGATCGAAGTCACCGACACCGGCGTCAACGTCTTCCAAACCTCCAGCAATCCCGAGGTTGTAAAGCTATTGCAAACCCATGCCGCCGAAGTGAGCGATATGTCCGAAAGAGGCATGGCCGCGGTGCATGAGCGGATGTCTCAATAAGCCAAGGCATCTTTGCTAAGATATGTGGAACAGTCGCATCGGCTTTGCCAGCCGTGCATGACCGGAATTGTGACACTGCGACCTTTTGAAGATTCTGCCGTGCCGGGAAATTTCGAACGTTGGAATTTGACATATAAGAAATTTCTTACGACAATGATATAAATAACTTAATTTCAGAAATTTGACATGACAATCAAAACGCGAAAAGGATTCAATATCCAACCGGTATTGGATCATTTGTCACAATCTGGCAACGAGTCCGATGATCCGCCCAGGGGTTTTGGTTTACTATTTGGTCGAGAGAAAGCGTATTTAAGAACGGCTATTGATGCGAAAGGCCTCTCCAATTCCGAGCTATCTTTGGTGATTGAAAAAGCCCTCCGTGAAGCGCCTAAATTGACTCAAGAATCATTCTTGAAACACTGCAATCTCAGTGCAAGTCAGATAGACAACGAAAAGCATGATGATTTCAAAGTCGTGTTCCCTTTGTGGGGGGCTCAGCATTTAATTTCCGGACGGCGCAAATGGGATGAGGTTTGGATTGCTTTTGACGTCGACAAAAGCTCGGCCTTTGCACGAAAAGCGTTAGCCGACCGAATTACGCAGCTCAAAAAACGAGGCAAAAATGTACCAACAGTCATTGAACAAGTCGAAGAGCTTCCATGGGCTGTCTGTAGTATTCGTTCAATCAATGTGGTGGATGCTTTTGAGCGCGCTGAATATGCAATCACGAAGGAGCTTGGACTTTACTCAATAGTAACTTCCCTGCATACAGAGCGCATATTTAGCTCATCCGAGTATCCAATAAACACAATTTTATTTGCGCCGCATATGACGGTCAATAACCCGTCAGGATCGATCACCAGTGATATATTTTGGTATAATCGTTGGGACCGTTTCATGGATCCGCCTACCAGAACGCAAGATGAAATTACAAAAATCCGCGGTAAGGTCGATCGGCTCAGACGTAAGATCCGCAGGCTTCCTTGGCGTGACAAAGCGGAGCAAGTGCTCATACGTTATTATAACGCATTCGCACATTTCGACCTGGAGAAATCGTTTCTCGACGGATGGAAGTTGCTTGAATTTATCGGAGGAGACGAGGGGACCAAAGGCGATACCCTGATCAAGCGGGCTGCCTTTCTCACTTCTGACCCGACTTTGAACAAAGAAATTGGCATGCACCTCAGGCACAGATGAAATCTGATTTCTCATGGGAGATCAATAAACGACGCCAGCAACGAAACTCTCGCCTTTCAAATGAAGAGTTTTGTTGGCCCATTGCTAGAAACATTCCTTACAAATCCATTTAATTTTCAGAAGGAAAAAGATTTGTGGGACTTTTGCGATCTGCCCGTCGACAAAACCGAACGGGACAAATGGGCCAAATTGCTGGCTACCGCCCAAAAATTTCGTGACCGATGACGGAGCCCGTCGGCGTAAATGCGCTTTGGCCGCGGGGGTGTGGAAATGCCCCTACCCATCCCGGCGCATCCATGGCAAAAACCCGCAAAATTATTGTTGGGGTCACATGATACATCGCCTTTATACCTGGACCTTGTCGTTGGCTGAGCATCCTCGGGCGCTTTTGGCCTTGGCCATTGTCGCCTTTATAGAAAGCTCTTTCTTTCCGATCCCACCGGATATCATGCTCATTCCGATGATCCTGGCGGCGCGGAGCCAGGCGTTTCGCATCGCTTTGGTGGCGGTTGTGGCCTCGGTTGCGGGCGGGCTTTTTGGCTATGCCATCGGGGCCTTCGCCTTTGAAAGCATCGGCCAGCCCATCTTGGCCTCATTGGGCAAGGAGAGCAGCATGGCTGCCTTCAATGATAAATTCAACGCCTATGGGACCTGGGCGGTGCTGATTGCCGGGGTGACACCCTTCCCGTTCAAAGTGATCACGATCATGTCGGGTTGGACCGGAATGGCCTTGGTTCCCTTTATACTCAGCGCCCTGGTCGCGCGGGCTTTGCGGTTTTTTGCGGTCGCCCTTCTGCTGTATTATTTCGGCCCCCCCATCCGCCGCTTTATTGAAAGACATTTGGGCTTGGTCTTTACCGCTTTTGTGCTCATATTGGGCGCAGGATTTTTTGCGGTCAGATATCTATGAAGTCGAACTCTATGTTGTCACAGTCATCCCGCCAATTGGCGCTTTTTGCCGCGGCTGGTTCAGGCATGCTGCTGGCGGGGGCTTACCTGTTTCAGGCTCTCGGCTACGCGCCATGCCAGATGTGTTTTTGGCAAAGATACCCCCATGCGCTGGCCATCGCGATCGGTGCGCTTCTTTGGTTTTGGCCCAGCCGACTTTTGGCCGGGCTTGGCGCGCTGGCCGCACTGACGACGGCCGGCATCGGCGCCTTCCACGCCGGGGTCGAACAAAAATGGTGGGATGGCCCCAGTTCCTGTACCGGTGATGCCGCGGAATTGATCGGTCTGTCGGGACAAGATCTCTTGGCGACAGATACACTTGAAAAGCTGGTGATGTGCGACGAGATTTCCTGGGCCTTTGCCGGCCTGTCGATGCCAGCTTGGAATGCGGTATTTTCGGCACTGCTCTGCGCGGTCTGGATCATGGCCTTGCGGCGCCCGTAGCGCCGCGAAATCCGCCCCAGCCGATTCCCCAAGCAGCGGGGGCAGCACTCATTCTCAGGCGTTTTTCAGGCAAATTTATGCGCAAGTCCCAGAGGTTCGCAAAATTTTCACCGCAATGTCTTATTCATCCAGCCGCAGGGGCTCTAAGCGTTTGCATCGCATATGTTTGGACAGTAATGTGTCAGACAACTAAATATGGGAATATCCCAGACAGGCGGCCAAAATGACAGATGACACACTCCCCCCCGAGAGCACCGAGACCCCAGCTCCAACACCCTCCGCCTATGACGGCCCGGCGATCAGCATCACGCAGGAGATGAAAACCTCCTACCTTGACTATGCGATGAGTGTGATTGTCAGCCGCGCAATCCCGGATCTGCGCGATGGTCTCAAGCCCGTGCACCGCCGGATTCTCTATGCGATGCATGAAACCAATAACACCCATGACAAGCCCTACCGAAAATCCTCTCGGCCTGTGGCGGAAGCTATGGGGAAATACCACCCCCATGGGGACGGAGCGATCTATGACGCTTTGGTGCGCATGGCGCAGGACTTCTCAATGTCTTTGGTGCTGCTGGATGGGCAAGGCAATTTTGGCTCCATGGATGGCGATAAGGCCGCAGCCTATCGCTACACAGAAGTGCGGATGGAAAAATCGGCGCAAGCGCTCCTGGCCGATATCGACAAAGATACAGTTGATTTTCAGCTCAATTATGACGGCAAGGATACAGAGCCCACAGTTCTGCCCGCCCGCTATCCCAATATGCTGGTTAACGGCGCTGGCGGGATTGCCGTCGGCATGGCCACCAATATCCCGCCCCATAACCTGGGCGAGGTGGTGGATGCGACCTTGGCCTTGATCGAAGATCCTGATTTGACCTCAGAACAGCTGATTGAATATATTCCCGGACCGGATTTTCCCACGGGTGGCGTGATGCTGGGCCGCTCCGGCGCCCGCAAGGCCTATCTCGAAGGCCGCGGCAGCGTGATCAACCGGGCCAAAACCCGCTTTGAAGAGCTGCGCAAAGATCGTTGGGCCATCATCATTGAGGAAATCCCCTATCAGGTCAACAAAGCTGCGATGATTGAGAAGATTGCGGCCGAAGTGCGCGACAAACGCATTGAAGGCGTGGCCCATGTGCAAGATGAATCGGATCGCAATGGCGTGCGCGTGGTGGTCGAGCTGAAGCGCGATGCTACGGCGGAAGTGGTTTTGAATCAATTGTTCCGCTACACGCCGATGCAGACCTCCTTTGGCTGTAACATGCTGGCCCTGAATGGCGGGCGGCCCGAACAGCTCACCCTACGGCGCTTTTTAACCTGCTTTATTGATTTTCGCGAAGAGGTGGTGGCGCGCCGGACGGCCTTTGAGCTGCGCAAGGCCCGCGAGAGGAGCCATGTGCTTTGCGGGCTTGCCGTGGCGGTGAGCAATGTGGATGAAATTGTTGCGACAATCCGCGCCTCAAGCGATGCCGCAGAGGCACGTCTCAAATTAATGGAACGGCGTTGGCCAGCGGCAGACATCGCCGATTACATTCGCCTGATTGACGATCCAACCCATACGATGAACGATGATGGCACCTACAATCTGTCAGAAACGCAGGCGCGGGCCATTTTGGAGCTGCGTTTGCAACGATTGACTCAGATCGGTGTCAAAGAGGTCACCGACGAGCTGGCGGTTCTGGCCGCGAAGATAAAAGAATATCTTGAAATTCTATCGTCGCGTGAACGGATCATGGGCATCATTTCCGATGAGCTGCGCGAGGTCAAAGAAAACTTCGCCGTTCCGCGCCGCACTGAGATCATTGAATGGTCCGGTGACATGATGGACGAAGATTTGATTGAGCGCGAAGAGATGGTCGTCACAGTCACCGCCGGCGGCTATATCAAACGCACCGCCTTGGCCGATTTCCGAGCACAAAAGCGCGGCGGTAAGGGGCTACAGGGCATGTCGACCAAAGATGAAGATGTGGTCACCACGCTCTTTGTGGCCAATACCCATACCCAGCTGTTGTTTTTCACCACAGATGGGATGGCCTATAAGATAAAGACCTGGCGCCTGCCGCTTGGGGGACGAACCGCCAAGGGCAAGGCAATTGTCAATATCTTGCCCATTCCGGCCGGAGTCTCTGTGGCTGCGATCATGCCCGTGGACCGTGAGGAAGCCGAATGGGGCGATTTGCAGATCGTCTTTGCCACCACACAGGGCGACGTGCGCCGCAACCGCCTGTCGGATTTCACCAATGTGCGCTCAAATGGCAAAATCGCCATGAAATTGCCCGAGGGTGTGGAATTGGTCAATGCGCGGATCTGCAGCGAAGATGATGATGTTATGCTCACCACCAACAGCGGTCGCGCCATTCGCTTTGCCTCTACAGATCTACGGGTGATGAACTCTCGCGCCTCAACCGGTGTGCGCGGCATTCGTCTCAATGGCGACGATATGGTCGTCTCCATGTCGGTCATTCGTCATTTTGAAGCCACCCCCGAAGAACGCGCCGCCTATCTCAAGATGCGCCGTGCCATGGCGGGCCTGACAGATGAGGAAGCCGGTGAGGACGATGTTCCAGCAGATCCCAACTTCTCGCAAGAACGCTATGAGGAAATGGCGGCAGTGGAAAATCTGATCCTAACCATCACCCGCGGCGGCTCTGGCAAACTGTCGTCGAGCCATGACTATCCGGTGCGTGGACGCGGCGGGATGGGTGTGGCGGCGATGGATAAGGCGATGCGCGGCGGTCCGGTGGTCGCCAGCTTCCCTGTGGAACTTGTCGATCAAATCATGCTCGTCACAAGCACAGGCCAATCGATCCGCTGCCCCATTGACGGAATTTCCTTCCGGTCGCGCAATGCAGGGGGTGTTCGGGTGTTCAACACAAGCCGTGATGAGCAAGTGGTCGGTGTTGCCTATATCCCTGATCAAGGCGATGGCGAAGAGGGTCCCGAGGATCCCGCCTCCGAGACCCAGTCTTAAACCAAGACTGTGACCGTGCAGAGAATTCTGCGCGGTCACATCGGTATTGACCCAACTTCCTACATAAATTTTCACTTATATACATAGGTGTATATACACCTATACCGCAAAACCGCGCTCATAGCCCTACTCGGACTCGCACTCTTCTTCCGATTGCGTTAAGGTAGGGTTAATAAATGTTCCGCGCCTTCGGTCGAATAGGTCTTTTATGCCGAGACGCATGTAACGAGTTCATTGTGGCACCAAAGTGCTTCAATACGGCCTTTCGACGTAGCTGATTGATTAAAAAGTATAAAGTTATGTGCAGCTACGGCGATTGTGTCTTTTGGAGGGGACTCCAAAAACAAAGTGAGTGAGGGGATGCAGCGGCGGCGTCATGTTTGATCTGCCTTTGCATTGCATAAAGCACGGTCTCTTGGGTGAGGGACCGTGCTTTTTAATTTGCCGCATTACAAGCTAAGGTCGTATATATCTGAAAATTTATCCCGCAAATAGGCCAGCAAGGGCGCTTCACTTGGCTCCATGCCACAGGCCTGCGCGATGGTCGCGCGGGGCAAATTCAGCGCTCCATGGCGCTGCAAGCTCTCTTTCAACCAGCCGGTTGCCTTGCTCAAATCTCCAACCCGAAGGTGATCATCCAAATCAGGATTCAGCGCGGTCATGCGTGCAAAAAGGCAGCCTGCGTAGACATTGCCCAACGAATAGGTCGGAAAATATCCAAACAGACCGGCGGACCAATGGACATCTTGCAGGCACCCCAGCGAGGCGCGCGGCACGGCATAGCCAAAATCGGCCGCAAAGCGTTCATTCCAAGCACTCTGCAAATCTTGCACTTGCAAATCGCCCGCAATCATCGCGCGCTCCAGGTCAAAGCGCAGCAAGACATGCAAATTATACTGCACCTCATCGGCCTCCGTGCGGATATAGCCGCTGCGTACCGAATTGGCCGCTTTGTAAAACTCATCGGCAGTTTCAATGCCAAAATCACCAAAGCCCGCACGCATTTTTCCAAAGAGATACTCTGTAAAGCCGCGGCTGCGACCCAATTGGTTTTCATAAATCCGCGACTGGCTTTCATGAACGCCCATAGACGCGCCCTGCCCTATGGATGTGAGCATATAGGCTGGATCAACATTCTGTTCATAACAGCCATGCCCGACCTCATGGATTGTGGAATAAAAGCAATTGAACGGGTCGCGGGGATCGGTGCGCGTGGTGATTCGGACATCCTGCCCTGACCCTGAGGAGAAGGGATGCACCGCCTTATCAATCCGCCCGCAGGTCAAATCATACCCGAAACACTGCGCCAATTCACTGGCGATCTGCAATTGCACCGCCTCATCAAAAAAACCTTGCAGCGATTTGGCCGGGGGTTTCTCCAAAATCTCACCACGCAGAGCCACCAATCCGGGGCGCAGCGCCCCAAACATGCGATCCAGCTCCGATGCTGTCGTGCCGGGTTCATAATCGGCCAACATGGCGTCATAGACATCCCCTCCGGCCGCCAGCGCCTGCCCTTCCTCAATTTTGAGCGCCAAAACCTCCTGCAAAACAGGCGCAAAGGCTGAGAAATCATCCGCCGCGCGCGCCGCGACCCATTTGCCCTGCGCCATTGAGGTTATGCTGGCTATGGCCTGTGCCAAATCTCCGGGCACTTTCACCGCGCGCTCATAGGCAGTTTTGATCTGACGCAGCTGCGCCTGGCTCACCCGATCAACGGCCTCCCCCTCACAGGCCGCCAGCCAGTCGCCCACCCGCGGATCTGAACGGCGCGCATGCAGCACCCCTTCAAGCGCGGCCATCTCTTCACTGCGTTGCGCAGATGACCCGCTGGGCATCATGGTTTCTTGATCCCATCCCAAACGGCCTGAAACCTGACCCAAGGCCTGGGTTTGGCGATCGAAGTGTAGAAGTTCCGCTAAAGCCGTCATGAGGTCCCCCGAACAGAAGTGGCAATCGGATAGCCGGCCAAAAATCTCCCTCGAAGCACCGCGAGCCACAATATCACCGCGGTAAACTGGTGCAAAATGGCCAAATTCCAGGGAGATGAATGCATCACCGTGACGACACCTAAGATCATCTGAACCGTCAAAACAAGCCCCACCGTGCCAAAAGCGGCGCGGGTCACCTTATGGGCGGAGGCCTTGGCCCGCAAAGCCACCACAATGGCAAAGGCAAACAAAAGATAGGCACTCATGCGGTGAATAAACTGCACCAGACCGTCGTCCTCAAAGAAATTCCGCCACCAAGGGGAGAGGCTGAACATATCGGGAGGCAAAAACCCACCGGCCATTAAGGGCCAATCGGTATAATTGCGCCCGGCATCGATTCCAGCAACCAAAGCGCCGAGCAGCACTTGCAGCGCCACGAAATGCATCAAACCTGTGGACATGCCAAACAGCTTGCGCTCCCGCGCGCGGCGCGCTTGCAGCAGCTCCGCCTCAGAGCGGGAAAATATTTGCACAAGCCAGAAAATATACCCCAAAAGCGCAAAAGCCGCCCCCAGATGCGCCATAAGCCAATAAGACGCCACATCAAGCCGCACGCCATCAAGACCCGAATGGACCATCAGCCAACCGATAAAGCCTTGTAGGCCGATAAAAGGCCCAATGGCCAAGAGGGGCAGCCGCCGTGCCTTGGGCAGCTTGCCGGTGACAAACAAAAGCGCCAACCCAAGTGCCCAGGTCAGACCGATAAAACGTCCAAGCTGCCGATGGCCCCATTCCCACCAAAAGATGACCTTGAACTCCGCCAAGCTCATTGCAGCATTTTGCACTGCAAATTCAGCGGTGGTTTGATAGGCGGCAAAGGCGGCCTGCCATGCAGCAGCGTTCAAAGGCGGGATGGCGCCCATAACCGGATCCCATTCGGTGATCGACAGGCCGCTGTCCGTCAGGCGGGTCAATCCGCCCACGGTGATCATAACAATGATCAAACCGACCAAGCTCCACAACCAAAGGCGCACCCAATGCCGATCCCCACTTGCGCTGCGCGCGATGGCGCCCGCAGGGGCGCTTGTGATCTTTGTGTCGCTGCCAACCTCTTCAAAGATATTTCGCTTACTCGCCATGTTTAAGCCTTTCGTTTCATCTCAAGTTAGGGCTGAAAAATCCGCGTTCAACCACGCTCTTTCCAGCGGACCATTTGGCGCATGGTGCCATGCAGCATTTGCACATCGGCTTTGGTCAACGGCAGGCGCGACCAGAGGTTGCGCAGATGTAATTTCATGCTGGCAGCCTTGGTTTCTGGATAGAAAAAACCTGCTGTATCAAGTCTTTGTTCAAAGTGTTCGGCCAGCTTTTCAACTTCAAGCCCACTGGCCCATTCCGATTTCGTCACCTGGGCCGCAGGTTGACCCATCTCGCCCACCTGCCTTTGCCACTCATAGCTCAGGAGCAACACACATTGCGCCAGATTGAGCGAGGGGAAGTCTGGGTTCACCGGAACAGAGACGATGGCATTGGCGCGGATGATGTCATCATTTTCAAGACCCGAACGCTCAGGGCCAAACATCACGGCCACCTTCTGTCCCGCGCCAATCCGCCGAGCCGCTTCCGCCATCGCAAATTCCGGGCTGTAAACAGGTTTGGTCAAATCTCGCGGCCGTGCAGTGGTGGCCATCACGAAAGTGGTATCGGCCAGGGCCTCGGCGGTTGTGTCAAACAATCGTGCCTCATCGAGCAAGCGCCCAGCGCCACTGGCCATCGCCACGGCCTTTTGGCTCGGCCAGCCGTCGCGCGGATCCACGATGCGCATGTGATCGAGGCCAAAATTCCACATCGCTCGAGCGGCAGCGCCAATGTTTTCACCCATTTGCGGGCGAATGAGGATGATTGCGGGTTGTTGCAGAGAATGACGTGTCATAGGCTCTCTTAGCCTTCACAGAGGCGCGCGACAAGCGGTGGTCAAAGCCAATTTGTCACGCTATAGCCCGTAGCAACACCCATCCAATTTGGAGCCGATGCGATGAGCACTGAAGATTTGCCGCAGATCTACCTTGTTACCCCCAGTGTGATTGATCTGGATCACTATCCCGATCAGTTGGCGCGCATCTTAGATTCGGTCGAGGTGGCCTGCCTGCGTTTGGGCCTGGCCAGCAGTGACGAAGATCACATCGCCCGCACCGCAGATGCTCTGCGTGATGTCGCCCATGCGCGGGACACCATGCTGGTGATTGAACGCCATGCCTTGTTGGTGGAGCGTTTGGGTTTGGACGGCGTGCATCTGATGGACGGTGGACGCAATCTGAGGCAATTGCGTAAAGATCTTGGCGAAGACGCGATCCTTGGCGCCTTTTGCAACACCTCGCGCCACGACGGGTTGACCGCGGGGGAAGCCGGCGCCGATTATGTCAGCTTTGGCCCAATCGCGGCCTCTGCTCTGGGCGATGGGGCGCAGGTGGATCCAGAGCTGTTGACCTGGTGGAGTGAAATGATCGAGGTGCCTGTGGTGGCAGAAGGTGGCCTGACGGTGGATTTAATCCGCAGCCTCTCCGATAAGGTAGATTTCTTTGCCATTGGCGCTGAAATTTGGGCCCAGAGCGATCCATTGGCACAGCTGCAAATGCTCGCCGCTGCCAGAAACAGCTAGACCGCCCGTCCCTGCGAGGGCTTAGGCCGATAGGCGCTGCGCTCTCACGAGGCAGCGTCGTCCCAGGGCAGCGCCGCGGCGACCTGCGCATGTAAGTGACGCGCCAAGGATTTGCGATCGGCAAATTCAGCGGCGGTCACCGGTTCATGATAGATCACCTGCACAGAGCCATGCCGCTTATAGGCCAAAGACTGCAGCAAATGGCGCGCCAAGTCACTGTCTCCCCACCAGCCATAGAACCGCGGATCCTCCCCGTCGGGCGCATGGAAGGCCAAAGTAATCGCCTGGATGCGCAAATCATCCGGCCGATCTGGCGTCAAAAAGGACTGAAACAGCGTGGGTTTAAATGGCAATACCCGCCGGCCGTCCGTCGAAGTGCCCTCTGGGAAAAACAGCAGCCGATGCCCATGGCGCAAACGATGTTGCAACAGCTGCAAATGAAGCTGCGCTTGCTTGCGATCACGGGTGATGAATTGCGTCCCTGTCGCCCGCGCCAACCAGCCAATCATCGGCCAATGTGCCACCTCTGACTTGGCCACAAAATAAATATCATCAAAGGCATTCAGCGCAAAAATATCCAGCCAGCTTGTGTGATTGGCCACCGCAACCCCGCTGCCCCGCATCGGTGTGCCAATCACCTCTAGGCGCATGCCCAGCACCCGAAATGCAAAGCGACAGACCGATTGCGTGATCTTCGGGGTCCAGGGCCGGGCCATGCCGTAGACCGGCTTTTCCACCAAACGCACCAGCAACAAAACGGCCAAACCGCCAAATGTATAACCGCCCATCAAAATGCCGCGCCAAATCACCCGCAACCAGCCCGCCACATTGATGGGCACGGGATCGGGTTCGGTTTCAGACATCCAAGTCGGGGATTTCATCACCCTGGCCCTTTCAAGTAGATCGCTTTTTGCCGGGGATTCATCGCCGGAACATCCAGCACCATGCAGACATCCACCGTATTGAACGCGACATCCACATAGGCGCCCTCTCCGACACAGCCCCCCAGGCGCAGATAAGCCTTAATCAAAGCGGGCATTGCGCGCAGGGCCGCCAGACGGTCAATCTCAAACTCTCCAGAAGCGCCCAGAGGCACGGCGCCCGCTCCAATCGCTGTGGGGCGCAATCTGGCCTGCGCCAGATGCTCCCGCCGCAGCAAGGACAGAGGCGCTGTGAGCGCGCGGAGATCTGTACCGGCAAAACTGGCTGTGCCAAAGAGAATTTCCGCGCCCTGATGGGTCACATGCTGCGCCAAAGCCTGCCAAAGATAAAACATCGCCGCCCCCCCCCGGTAGGGCTTGCGCAGACACGACCGGCCAAGCTCCATCATGGGCCGGCCCGTCTGCAACAGCGGCGTGAGATCAAATTCGGACGCGGTGTAAAACCCGCCCGCAGAGGCTGCGCCAGATTGGGTCATCATGCGGTAAACGCCAACGAGCTGCGCGGTCAAATCCGCGCCCCGGGTCCGGTCCAATAGCATCAAATGCTCAGAATGGGCGTCAAAAGCATCGGCTTCAATCTCGAGGTGATGATCAACCGCAGGCCCGCTGGCACCGAGTTCCCGCACAAAAACATCATAACGCAAACGCTGAACCGCAAACAGCTCCTCGGGGTTTTCTGCCAATCGCACGTCAAATTCCGCAGGCATCAGCATCTCCCGCCGCGCGCCGGGAAAGGCTTGACAATGTTTATTGATTTAGCATTATGTCTCAACATGTTATATTAATTAGTGCACTAAGATTAAAACAATACGAGACCCATCAATGACAACCTTTCCAGCTTCTGGAAAATTCACAGTGATGTGGTTGTTGATGTTGGACTGCACCTGACCGATGCCCCAATCGGGCTGATTGGGGTGTTGTACGCGCTGACCGGGCTCTAAAAATGAATTTAAATTTTCCATGGATCCTCTTTTTCGAAGCCATCATATGACAGAAAAACTCGATATAACAGCCCTTGTCACGGCCCGCATGTGCCATGATTTGGCCAGCCCAATCGGCGCAATTGGCAATGGCGTTGAGCTCGTTGAATTGCAGGGCAAGAGCTTGGGCCAGGAGGGAGAATTGGTCAAAGCCAGCCTCAACGCCGCCGTCGCAAAGCTCAAACTCTTTCGCATCGCCTTTGGTCATTTCCATGCCGAGGAGATGTTAAACGCCGCCGAGATCTCGGCCCTGCAAACCGCTTGGAATATCACAGGCCGAATACATGTGAATTTCGTGCTCAAGCACATGCTTAAGGCGGATATGAAAACCTGTCTTTTGATACTGCAATCTATTCAGGTCGCCATGCCACAGGGCGCCAAAGTGACGGTTCAAATCGCAGAGGGGCGCACGCAGATCCATGCCATCGGCCCCAAGGTCACCTTTGACGAAGCCCTCTGGTCGGCGCTTACGCATAATACTATCCTGCACAACATCCCGCCCAAACATGTCCAATTTGCACTCTTACAGGCGCTTAATTTGCCGCTGCAATTGCATCACAGCGCCACAGAAATGACGGTCAGTTTTTGACGCAGATCACCACGCAGGGGCGCATGCGGCGTTAAGAGCGCACCGCGCCGTCCCCACGCACCAAATATTTGAAACTCGTCAGCTGGGCCGCGCCGACAGGGCCGCGCGCATGCATTTTTCCGGTCGCAATACCAATTTCAGCCCCCATGCCGAACTCTCCGCCATCGGCAAATTGCGTCGAGGCATTATGCATCAAAATTGCGCTGTCCAACCGTTCGAAGAAACGATCTACAGCACGGGCATCTTCGGCCATGATGCAATCCGTGTGATTGGAGCCATATTGGCGGATATGAGCAATCGCCTCGTCGACATTGGCGACGGTTTTTGCCGCAATCTCCATATCCAAAAATTCTTTGCCCCAATGGTGGGCCTCAGCCGGTTGGGTGCCGGCAATTGCTTGCAAGGTGGTATCTGCGTCGACCACAACACCTTTGTCCATCAAAGCCTTGATCACCTCTGGGCCCCAGCTGGCGGCAATATCTTCATGCATGAGCAAACATTCAACAGCGCCGCAAATTCCGGTGCGGCGAGTCTTCGCATTGAGCACCACATCCAAGGTTTTTTGCCGATCCGCTGACGCATCAATGTAGATATGCACAATACCTTCCAAATGCGAAAAAACCGGCACGCGAGCCTCGCGCTGCACCAATCCCACAAGCCCTTTGCCACCGCGCGGCACAATCACATCAATCGTATCAACCATGGTCAGCATTTCGCTCACCGCCGCGCGATCCCGTGTCGGCACCAATTGGATGGCCGCCTCAGGCAAACCCGCGGCAACTACCCCTTTGACCAAAGCCTTGTGAATGGCTGTGGACGAATGAAACCCTTCCGATCCCCCCCGCAGAATGACTGCATTGCCGGCCTTCAGACATAGGGCACCGGCATCCGCAGTCACATTCGGGCGGCTTTCATAGATCACACCGATGACACCCAGCGGCGTGCGCACGCGTTTAATATGCAACCCATTGGGGCGCTGCCACTCTTCAAGCACCTGCCCAACCGGATCTTCCTGCTCAGCCACAGCCCGCAGCCCGTCAACCATGCTGCGAATGCGGCCGTCATCAAGCATTAAACGGTCCAGCATAGCCGCCGACAGGCCCTTATTGCGGCCATAATCCATATCGAGCGCGTTGGCCTCAATGATTTCGGCCCTTGCGGCCCAAACATATTCGGCCGCCCCGATCAGAGCCGCATATTTCCGCTCAGCCGTGGCAAATCCAAGTTCAGCCGCAGCGGCCTTTGCTTTGATCCCAATCTGCTTAAGAGTTGCCTTCACGTCCATCACAGTCTCCCAAAACTCTTACAGGACCATATCATCGCGGTGAATCATTGCCCCTCGGCTGGCATAGCCCAATTTTCCTTCGATGTCCGACGTGCGGCAGCCCAGAATCTTTTGCGCCTCCGCGCTGTCAAAACCCACCAAGCCGCACCCAAGATCGCGCCCATCTTCGGCCAATATCCGCACCAGCTCGCCACGGGCGAAATCGCCAAAGATGGCTGTCACCCCCGCCGGCAATAGGCTTTTTCCGGCATTGAGCGCATTGAAGGCCCCTGAATCCACCTGGACCGCCCCCTGCGGCTTGAGTGATGAAATCCATTTCTTGCGCGCGGTTTTCGGATCCACCGATGGCAAAAACCAGGTTGCATTCCCGCCATTTTGAAGCGTTTGCAATGGGTTTTGCGGTGAACCTAAAGTGATGGCCATGGCGCAACCCGCGCCCATAGCCATCTTGGCCGCCATGAGTTTGGTCTTCATCCCGCCCTTCGACAATCCCGAGCCCGCGTCGCCAGCCATACGCTCAATCTCAGGGGTCACCTCGGTGATCGTGTCAAACCGTGTGGCGGTTGCATCCTCACTCGGATTGGCCGAATAAAAACCATCGACGTCAGACAGGAGCACCAAATGATCAGCCCCGACCGTCACCGCGATTTGTGCCGCCAAGCGATCATTGTCGCCATAACGAATTTCATCTGTCGCCACCGTGTCATTCTCATTGACAATCGGCACCACGCCGTAGCGCAGCAACTGCGCCAAAGTGGCGCGTGAATTCAGGTAGCGGCGGCGATCTGCGCTGTCTTCCAAAGTGACCAAAACCTGCGCTGCGATCACCCCATGAGGGGCCAAATGCTGCTCATAGGCCCGTGCCAATTGAATTTGCCCTACGGCCGCCGCCGCCTGGCTTTGCTCCAAGGTCAACTCCGCAGCGCCAAGCCCGAGGACCGAGCGGCCCAGAGCAATTGAACCCGAGGAGACAATCACAACATCCACACCTTTGGCGCGAAAACCAGCCACATCTTCCGCCAAAGAGGCCAGCCAGTCTTGCCGCAGGGTGCCGCTGCTGCGCTCCACCAAAAGCGCCGAGCCAATCTTAACCACGATGCGGTTGGCCTGAGTTAGGGCTGCCATTTCGGCGCCTCCCGATCCTGCGCATGGACAAGCGCAATCTGCTTCACCAGACTGCGCAAAACATCCGCTGTCCCCTCGCCCGTTCCCCCAGACATGGCCAAAACCGGCTGCCCGCCCGTGGCGCTGCGCAGCGCCCCAAGCGCAAAACTCAGATCATCTTCGTCCAACTCATCAATCTTGTTGAGCACGGTCACGCGCGGCTTCTCCACCAACCCGCCGCCATAGGCTTCAAGTTCCTGCATCACCGTGCGGTAATCCTGGCCAATGCTCTCCGAGGTGCCATCAATGATATGCAACAAGACCGAACAGCGTTCGATATGACCCAAGAACCTGTCACCAATGCCCCGCCCCTCATGCGCGCCTTCAATCAGGCCCGGAATATCCGCTATGACGAATTGCTCGCCATCTACCTGCGCCACCCCGAGACTCGGATAGAGCGTTGTAAACGCGTAATCGGCAATTTTAGGAGAGGCATTCGTCGTCTCGCCCAGGAAGGTTGATTTCCCTGCATTCGGGAGGCCCAAAAGCCCGACATCGGCAATCAGCTTTAGATTCAACCAAATTTCCCGCTCCACCCCCGCAAGCCCAGAATTGGCGCGGCGCGGCGCTTGGTTTGTGGAGGATTTGAAATAGAGATTGCCAAAACCTCCATTGCCGCCCTTGGCAATCACCACCTTTTGCCCGACCTCTGTCAAATCAAACAAAATGGTTTCACCATCTTCATCCATAATCTGCGTGCCAACGGGCACTTTGAGCGTGATATCATCGCCATCTTTGCCCGTGCGCTGCCGTCCCATGCCGTGCTGGCCATTCTTGGCAAAGAAATGCTGCTGGTAGCGAAAATCGATCAATGTGTTGAGACCGGCCACGGCCTCGACGATCACATCGCCTCCCCGCCCGCCATTGCCGCCATCGGGGCCGCCAAATTCGACGTATTTCTCCCGGCGGAATGATACAGCCCCGGCGCCGCCGCTGCCGGACCTGATGGTAACCTTGGCCAAATCGAGAAACTTCATAACACCGCCTTTAAATCATCTAGCCTTAGCCGATAGAGGGTTACGGGCGCAGGCTCAAGCCTTGCCTGCGATTTACCCCACCCCTTCGCAATTTCCTGAAACCCCAGCTTGCGCAAAACGGCGCCGCTGGCGGGATTGTCGGTAAAATGATCTGCCTCAACCTCGAACAGATCAAATTTGCGCATGAAATAATCCAAAAATACGCCCATGGCTTCGGAGGCATATCCCAAGCCCCAGTGACGCGGATCTATGAAGTAAGCGCAATTGCACAGGCCTTGCGCAGGTTTGGGGCCAAGCCCGGCCACACCGATCACACCACGCCCGGGCCTCACAATCGCCGCACAAAATCCTGGTGTTCCTCTATAGCGCCGCGCGGTGATCCAAGCCTGCACCGCCGCCTTTGGCCAGGGGGTAAGGGTCGACGCCAGCATCGGCGCAACCGACGGATGCCCGCCAATCCGCTGCACCGGCCGCCAATCGTCCAGGCGCAGAGGGCGCAGCGTTAAGCGTTTGGTTTTCAGTTCGAAATTATCCTCCCCCGCCATGGTTCACTCCATCGACCTCACATAGGTCCAGGTGGCAACGGTGGTTTTACGGGCCACGCAAAAGCATTCCGCATCGCCAAGATAGGAAAACCCCACGTCGGTCAGCACCCGCGCCGAACGGGCATTGTCTTGGAAAACTTCCGCAAATAGGGTCTTGCTCTCCTGCGGATTAGCTTGGATCAACCTTTGCACAGCCTCCCGCGCCAATCCCATGCCCCAAAACGCCGGAGCCAGCCAATAGCCCAACTCGCCTTGACGACGATCAAGCCGTTTGAGCCCAATAACCCCAACAACCTCCGCCAAATCAGATTTTCCGCCGTCCAAAACCCAAACATCCTCGACGCGCGCAGGATTCTGCGCTTGCTCAATAAAGGCGCCAATGGCGCCGGGCGGCAGAGGATGCGGAATGGAGCGTGTGGGGCCAGACACGCGAATATCGCCCGCATAGAGCCCAATGAGCCCAGAATCAGACTTTCGGATTGGGCGCAGGGTGAGCCGCGCGCTCTCATAGCTCTGCTGGGCACGGATCGGAGAAATCATGAGGCGACTCCGCCGCCAAACAGGGCATAAAATACCGTGGCCACGGTCAAAAATGCCAGCAGAAGAAACACGAGCCGCTCTGCGCGGGTGCCTTGTATCGTGGCGGCGATCAACTGCCCTGCCCCAGCCCAAATGGGATGGAGAAGCGTCTGGCACAGCAGCAACACCGCCGCAATGCTCACCGTGGCCGCGAGCGCCGTGGCGCCAGGGGTGACAAAACTGGTGAAGGCAGCCGTAATCATGCCCCAGGCCTTGGGATTGAGAGGATGCACAATCAAGCCGGCCAAAAACCCGGGCGGTGGCCCATCCGTCTGATCGGCCTTGAGCCGCATAGTGGCCACGCGCCACGCCAAATAAACAATATATGCAGCTGAGATATATTTCATGACCAAAAATACCCCAGGCGCCGACTGTGCCAGCTGCATAAGACCAAAGCCCAAAGGCCAGATGATCAGCTGTTTTCCCACGACAACACCGGCCACAAACGGCAAAGCCCGCCGCAGCCCATATCCGGCCCCGGTCGCCAAAAGCGCCATATTCGCCGGTCCTGGCGTGCCTATTTGCGACAGGGCAAATAGGGTTAGTGCAATCAGTTCAACAGGCATTGTCGGACTCCAAACTTGGCCACGCAGCAGAGCGCGCAAAGCATCTTAAGCAAAACGAAAAAGGGACCGGCCTTTCAGCCGATCCCTGGAATAGATAAACCTGACAGGTTCGGCTTATTCAGCGGCCTCCGCAGTGGGCACAACTGAGATAAATTGACGGCTTTTAAGACCCTTGTGGAATTTCACATTGCCCTCAACCGTCGCAAAGATGGTGTGATCTTTGCCCATGCCAACACCTTCACCCGGCCAAAACTTTGTGCCGCGCTGGCGCACGATGATATTGCCTGGAATTGCATCCTGACCACCATAGAGTTTTACGCCTAGGCGACGTCCCGCTGAGTCGCGGCCGTTACGGGATGAACCACCTGCTTTTTTATGTGCCATCTGTGATTACTCCTTATCAGCTGCTGGTTTTTTCGCCGCTGGCTTCTTAGCCGCTGGCTTTTTCGCAGCTGCTGTTTTCGCTGCTGGCTTTTCAGCAGACGCTTTCGCGGCAGCTGGCTTTTTTGCGGTTGCTGGTTTTTTCGCCGCTGCAGGTTTTGCTGCCGCCTTTGGGGCTGCTGGCTTTTTCTCTGCAGGAGCGGCTTCAACCACCGGGGTCGCCACATAGGGCACAGAGCCCGCGCCAATGGCGGCTTTTACGCCGGATTTATCGGCACCTTTTTCCAAAATGTCTTTGATCCGCACCAAAGTCAGTTTTTGACGGTGGCCTTTTGTGCGCTTGGACGAGTGCTTCCGACGGCGCTTGACGAAGTTGATGGTTTTGGGACCTTTGATTTGGTCGATGACTTCGGCTTGAACGCCAGCGCCTGCAACCATCGGTGCACCCACTGTGCTGCCAACCATCAAAACTTCGTTAAATTGAATCATCTCACCAGCATCAGCTGCCAGCTTTTCGACGCGCAGCACGTCACCGGGTTGAACCCGATATTGCTTGCCGCCGGTTTTCATTACCGCAAACATTTGCGTTTCCTTTGTTTTTTCGCGCCTTTCGGTCCCCAATTGGGTGTTTTGGCCAAGGCCACCTCAGACAGCGCGTCTGATTGTACAGACGTATTACACGAAAATGCAGCCCGTTTTGGACCGCATTGCGCGCTTATTCATGGGTTTGGCTTTGAAGTCAAGCCTCTTCACAGCTCTTGCGTTGGAGTTAAGTTCACCATTTCGAGCGCCATACGCTCAAAACGATCTGCCATGATGGTGAAGTGAATTGCATTCATCAACTCATAGACTTCCATCATCTGTGGCATCGCCAGAGCGTCGCGGTAGATCTCCATCTCTCGGTCGGTGAAATCGCGGTAAGTAAAGGCATTTGCGACAATCAAGTTGTCTGCCATGGCCCGGCGCACCTCATCATCTTGCTGGGCCAACATGGCCCGAAGGTCCACCTCATCAAACCGCTGGTCAATCAACCCCGCCAGAGACGCAGCCATCAAAAATCGCACCTGCACCTCCCGATAGGCCTTTATGGTCGCGCCGACATAGCCAATACTCTCTGCCATATCGAGAAAATATTGCGGTTGGGGCGATCCACGCGCGGAAAGTGCCTGCGCCAAACGCGCGCCTTCAGACTCGCGATCCTCGAAGTCCAGCCCATGGCTTTCGTTTTCAGCGGCCACAAGTTTTTGCCCAAGTTCGGATCCATAAAACCCCGTGGCATGGGTCAAAGCATCCTGCGTCAAGGCCTTGTCCAAAATGTCCAAGGCATCGCTTTTCAGAGATTCAGGCTCAAAGATGCGATCTGCAAGCCGTGACCAGCTGAGACCAAAGTCATCCGCGTCAAGTCCCAACATCTCTGGCGCGTCCCGCGCCGACAGGCGCATGGACTCCAGGGCCACGTCAAAACCGGTCACCGCCATAAATTCAGCAATCTGTGCGCGATCTGCCGCTTTTGCCGGCGCCATCGTCCAAACCAGCAGTGACATCGCAAGTAATATTTTTCGCACGGCCATCATAATTTCGCCCCTATGACTTTGTATAATATCTATGACTCAGGGTTAACATTTCAACTCCAGATCCCACAATCACAGCGGCAGACGGATTTCCGCCGATAATCCCCCCAATTTCACGCTGTCCCCCAAGACCAGCTGCCCGCCATGCAAACGCGCAACATCCGCAGCGATCGCCAGACCCAATCCGACACCGCTGCCTTGATTTTGCCCGCGCGCTGCCTCAAGCCGGACAAAGGGCTTGGCCGCGGATTCGCGCTGCACTTCCGGAATGCCGGGCCCGTCGTCATGCACGGTGATGCGCAGGCTGGTCTGCTCAAACTGAAGCTCCAAAATGATTTGCGATCCATAACGGCTGGCATTGACCAGAAGATTCTCAATCGCCCGGCCAATCGGCACCGGCCGCAGAGCACAAAGCCGCGGCGCACCGGCGATCTCGAACCCCGCCGGCGGCGTCATGCGCCCAGCCAGCCCTGCGCCAAGTGCCACAAGATCTACATTCTCCACCGGATCGGCCGCCAAATCGCGCGCATAGTTCAAAAAGGAATCCACCATCATCTGCATCGCAGAGACATCTTTTTTCAAATCTTCAACCTCCGGCCCCTCCAGGAGCTCCAAGGCCAGTTGCAAGCGTGTGATGGGGGTGCGTAAATCATGGCTGACGCCGCTGAGCATCATGGTGCGCTGCTCGATCTGCCGCTCAATCCGGTCTCGCATATCCAAAAAGGCCTGCCCCGCAGCCTTTACTTCAAGCGCACCACTCGGGGTCAAAGCCACCCGCTGCCCCCGTCCGAACGCCGCAGCGGCCACAGAAAGCCGTTTAATCGGGCGCAATTGATTGCGCAAAAACATATAAGCAATCAAAGTCATAAAGACGCCCGTAAAGACCATCAACACAAGCACTTGATGCGGATTGGACGCGGAAACGCGATCACGGCTTAAGATCATTTGCACGGGGCCCTTTGCGGATAAAAGCCCAAGTGCCACAAAATCCAAATCCGACAGATCGATCTCCCGAAGCCCCTCAAGACGGCTGCGCATCAAGGGCATGATGGTGCGGCCAGAGACATCATAAAATACCATGCGATTGCCGCTGGGCACCCCATCCCAAGACCGCAGCTCGATCTTCAACTCCTCTGCGAGGCCCTGTTGCACCTCGGCCAGGGGCTGCCGCTCAAGCGCGCGCAGCACCAACTCAACCTCCAACAACAGGTTATTTGTCATTTGTGCCGTGACATCTTCAAAATGCCGTTGCACAAAGACAGCAGCAACGGCCAATTGCAGCGTCAGCATCGGCAAGAGCAAAATCGCCGCAGCACGGCCATAGAGTGTTCGGGGTGCAAATTGTTTTAAAAAGCGGCTTATCATGGGTGCAGCTTATCAACTTGAGAGAGCAGAAGGAATGGTGGAAACACAGGCCCCCAAAATCCGCCGTCTTTTGGCTCCCAACCCCTCTGCCATGACGCATACCGGCACCAATACCTATCTTCTGGGCCTGCGCGACATTGCCGTGATTGATCCGGGCCCAGATGATGACGCACATTTTGCCGCCATAGTGTCGGCCATCGCCCCCAATCAAAAGATTACAAAAATTTTGGTAACCCATGCCCATCTTGACCACGCGCCCTTAGCGCGGCGCCTCAGCGCCCATTGCGGCGCGCCGGTCTATGCCTACGGGGACAGCCGCGCAGGACGCAGCCCGCAAATGATCGCCCTAAGCGAGGCTGGCACAATTGGCGGTGGCGAAGGTGTCGATCATGGGTTCCAGCCTGATATCACCCTCGAAGATCGGGCGGTTTTGGACCATGAGGGACAGGAGCTGGTCGCTCTTTGGACGCCTGGACATTTCGGCAATCACATGGCCTTTTGCTGGAGCGAAGCGCTGTTCAGCGGGGATCACGTTATGGGCTGGGCCAGTACGATGATTTCGCCGCCTGATGGGGACCTCGGCGCCTTCCGCCGCAGCTGCACCCAGCTCCAAGAGCGCAGCGAAAAGCTCTACCTGCCCGGCCATGGCGATGCGATCGAAGACGGCCCTGCCCGGCTGCATTGGCTTTTGGCGCATCGGCAGGAGCGGGAAAAGCAAATCATCTCCCAATTGCAAGGGCAGCCCAATACGGCGCAAGGCTTAGCCGAAGCCATCTACACCGACATTGATCCCCGCCTCATTCACGCCGCGACACGCAATGTTTTGGCGCATTTGATCGACCTATGTGAGCGCAAACGAGCCACCTGTCACGGGCCAATTGACCTGCAGGCAAAATATTCTGTGATATGAGCCAATTTTCGAATTTTTGGGCTAGACCTCCCAAACCCACCCCGCTATATCCGCCCCCAGTGGTCCGGCGTAGCTCAGCGGTAGAGCAGTTGACTGTTAATCAATTGGTCGTAGGTTCGATCCCTACCGCCGGAGCCAATTAAAACAACACCCTAGCGAATTTTGTGGGGTGTTTTTTTATTTCCCAGCCAGACATAGAGCCAGACAGATGCGCGTTAAACAACGTACATTATCGCTATCGGATTCTTGATTTGCGAGTCTACATCCGCCACGCGCCCGCACGCCTGCGCGTCGATGCAAACGTGTGCGGTTTTGCACGTGGTTACGCGGCTGTTTGCCTGCTGGTACCACTCAGGCCCGCTGAAGGCGCTACGCAGGCTGGGTGTGGGGTTAGATTGCTTGCACAGGCCTAAATGAACGCCACTTCTACTCTCGAGACAATTTCAAGCTCAACCGCGCCACTAGGTCACAATTATTCCAACCACTTTAAAATTTAGACTTGAACGTAAGTAATGCGAAGGTTTTTTGTACGTAGCGAATTATTATTCTTAGGAGCTAACAAATGTCGGAGAATTTCTACGTCAGCACAGTTGGAGCTGTACCAGCTGGCAAACTATCAGAAGCTGTTTCGCTAGGTGTAACGCTTGCTGAGGAGTCGAAGGCTGCAGGATCAACTCGAGCTAGTGTTGGTACCATAATGACCGGCAACAACGCAGGCAGCGTAGTCTTTCAGCAATTCTTCCAGTCTCTGAACGATTTTGCAAATGTAATGGATGCCTTCTCTACATCAGACACTTACGGAAAAATAATGGGAACTGGATTAACAGTCACGATGCGAAATATAGCAAAATTTTGCGACGTACCTTTTGATGCACCGGCTAACCCTCAAAGAAAATACGTAGTTTTAACACGTGGCAAATCGCATATCTCACAACCAGAGTTAATGGAATTGATGGCAGAAGCATCCCCTATGTTTGCAGAAACTGGGGCGCAAACTTTTAGGTTTGCTAGAATCATGACGGGCAACAATGCAGGTGATTTTTTATTGGGTGTCACCTACCCGTCCATGTCAGAAATTGAAGCGACGTACGATGCTATCGCCAGTAACCCTGTTGCTGCAAAAATCTATAACGCACTTGATGTAAATCTTAGAACCATAATCAAGGTTCAAAGTACGGCGATGTAAAATTAGCAGCATAGCATTAGGAGTAGATAACAATGCTTGTGGTAACAACAATACGTTTATCTAAAGGCTTTCAAGCTTGGAAGGACATGGTGCATTCCGTTGGCGATAAGATGAAAGAACACGGGATGACTTTTGTTTTTGCTGGAACGCAAAAAGATGATGACAACATGCTACACACAGTCATTCATTTTGAAAGTGAAGCACATCTTGAGAGTTTCTCAGAAGATCAGGAACTTACGCGCTTAAGAGCGGAAGCTGGAGCAATAGTGGAAACAGGTACGTTTACACCAATCACTGACGAAGCGTTTATTAATTATCCTATGGTCTTAAATTTGAAGTAAAAGAAATCAAGCGATGCACGTGAGCATGTCACACTGGGAAGCGCCATTTGCCTGCTGAGGCCGCCATGGCTCGCTTGCGGCGCTAAACAGGCTGCGTGTGGGGTTAGGTTAATTGTACAGCCCTAAATGAACGCCACTTCTACTCACGAGACAATTTCAAGCTCAATCGAACCGCTGCTCTTACTGAGTGGCGCCAATTATTGAACGCCTAGATTTAGGCTGCGCCAGCAATCCGATGCGAGTTCTCATTCGTCTGACAGCACCCACGAGACAATTTCAAGTTCAATCGAACCGCCGCTCTTACTGAGTGGCGTCAATTATTGAGCGCATAGATTAAAGCTGCGCCAGCAATCTGATGCGAGTTCTCATTCGTCTGACAGCACCTACAATTTAATGGTCAAACTTCTCAAGTTTAGATCGGCTGGAAATGGATTGAAACATGTCTATAATTTCTGTTTGTGGTGTTAGGTCAACATTACCATCTTTGATTTGTTGTTGGTTCCAAATCAAGGATATTGCTGGGTCATGTAGCATAGCCCACTCCCCAAAAAAGCGCTCAGTAATTGGCCGACTAACGAGCTTCTTAACTCCAACATGACGATCATCACGACTAATTCGCATGTAGGCAGCATGAACAGCCTCTTTAGAACCTTCAAGTAATTGGACATAAATGTCGTGTCTACAAACAAGCGCACCGGAAATACCATCTCGCGTGTTGCATCTCCGTGCATCATTTAAGATGGTTTGTAACGTTGTGCTATCATACCCAAATGGTTGGGATGAATAAATGAGCTGCACTAATTGTGAGATAATATTTTCTCCTTTTATGGCCATTAAAACCTAGTATTTACCAACTGTAACTCAAAAGAACTAATTGTATAAAAACACTACCGAAAGTTAGTATAAATGCAACAGAAATCCCCTTGCCGCAACACTTGGACTGCACAATATTTAACCATACGCTATTTCCGCCACGCGTCCGCACGCCTGCGCGTCGATGCAAACATGTGTGGTTTTGCATGCGGTTACGTGGCTGTTTGACTGCTGAGGCCACTCTGGTTCGCGTAAGGCGCTACACGGGCTGTGAGTGGGGTTAGGTTGATTGTACAGCCCTAAATGAGCGCCACTTCTACTCACGAGACAATTTCAAGCTCAATCGAACCGCCGCTCTTACTGAGTGGCGCCAATTATTGAGCGCATAGGTTCAGGCTGGGCTAGCAATCTGATGCGAGTTCTCATTCGTCTGACAACACCGTCGGTTATAATTTACTCTTCTGAAGCAGATGCTAAGGAAGAGAATGCTCGGCGACTGGCAATGCGCAAAGGCACAATTGCAGAAACGGGCCACTCAATGGTCGAAGAGACACTGGGACCAGTTCTCTCAATTATTTCTCAAGTATAGAGCTATGCGCCCAATGCAGTTAGGCGCTGCTTACACGGCGCCTACTAAATTTGGGTTCACTGGTGCTGCCTGAGATTTTTCTGCGTCTGCAGCATCTAATTCAGCTTCAACTATG
>Ga0209137_1001125_pt1 | contig 26080 bp, 25 predicted proteins | sample SaaInl5LU_22_DNA_FD_184642 | JGI IMG/M metagenome (GOLD analysis project Ga0209137, IMG submission 184642) | Marine microbial communities from expanding oxygen minimum zones in the Saanich Inlet - ESP_105LU_22_DNA (SPAdes) (version 2) | ecosystem: Environmental > Aquatic > Marine > Intertidal...
TTTTTTGTAATGTAGATTCATCGTTTTGTAAGATGGCATCTATATTTTGATCCGTTATATTGTCAAATTCTTCAATCGCGTTTGTCCAAGAACTACATTGGGTAATTGTTCTCTTTTTCTTCGTTTTTTCTAGTTTAACTCTTTTACTTTTTATTGGTGGCGGAATCAAAATAACCTTTTTATTATCCATATTATAAAATATATATGAATTATAATAGTAAAATATACGTAAGAATGACATTGAAGTTAAAAGATATTATGAAAAAAACGAGATAAACATTCCTCTATATAAAATATATAAAGGAAAATATACGATATAATGTTTTCTACATCTAACCAAACCGATATAGAAAAAGAGAAAAAGGTGGAACCTACAAATAAAAAAGAAACTGTGCCATATTTAAATAGATATAATAACCATATCGAATCGAATTCAATCAATTTGAATACTCTTGATTCTTTGTTGGAAAAGGAACAAGAACAAAATAAAACCGAACAATGGAATAAAATCGATAAAATTGTGAAAACACAATTGCTACATGCCTTTTCCGAAAAATATGGAAAAGAACATAAATTACCAATGAAGGAGATCAAAGGATTGAAAACGTTTTTCAGTGAAAGTTTAAATCGCGGAAAACTTCAAAAAAATAAGGATGTTACATACGACAAAGATAACCAACAAATTCTATCCGTTCCAGCATTGTTTTTTAATAATGATAAAAAGAATTTTACATTGCGCATTACTGATACTAAGCGTGTTTCTACATTGAAATCGTTAGCACCCAGGAAGAATACATCTTTGAAATCTACTTCAAATGATAAAATTGATTAAATATTACGTATATAAACAAATGTATATATATAAACATAATGGATGGAATAAGTGATATTTCAAGTATTTCAAGTATTTCAAGTAATGATACGCAAGATTCGACTTCCATATCATTTATAGAATCATTGGAAGACAATGAATTAATTGATTTTACGACGACTTGCTATGAAATCATAGATGAATATGTGGAAGAGAATCTTATACAAATACACGACCCCAACTTTTATACGAGACTCAACAGCGAAATATTAGGTTACATTCTAGATATGTTGGAGGACGCGTTCCTATATCATGATGAAAACGACGACGATATGAGTGATTTTATTCGTAAAATCAGTGATGACTATTTTGAAATCATGAAATGTGATTATCCACTACGAAGTGAATTCACCCATGTATCAAATATTACAAACATGAAGGAATTACAGAAAACAATCAATCATTTACGTACAATTCCCCAACCCGAACAAAGGACGCCCGCATGGTATTCATTTCGACATCAGTTATTTACAGCATCGAATATATGGAAATTGTTTGGTACAGAAGCACAATATAATAGTTTAGTCTATGAGAAATGTTGTCCTTTGAAAGATTATAGCGGAGAATCGTCTGGAACTGTAAATATCCTATCGCCCATGCACTGGGGGCAAAAGTATGAACCCCTCTCAGTTATGCTATATGAAAATAAAAATAACACCAAAATAGAGGATTTCGGTTGTATTCAACACGACACACACTCTTTTATTGGTGCTTCTCCGGACGGGATAAATGTTGATACGAAAAGTGATAAATATGGTCGCATGTTGGAAATTAAGAATATTGTCAATCGTGAAATTAACGGAATCCCGTCAAAAGCATATTGGATTCAAATGCAATTACAAATGGAAACATGTGACTTAGATGAATGTGATTTTCTTGAAACGCGTTTCAAAGAATATGAAACAGAAGAAGAGTTTTATCAAGACGAAGAACATGAGAAAGGAATCATATTACATTTTATTGAACGTATTAGTATAGGATCTACTATTGGAGATCATAATTCATGCGAAGATGGTGGTGGATATATGCTTGCAACACAATCAAATGGTCCCAAATATATATATATGCCTCTTGACATTGAATTGACAAAGGAATCGATTGAAAAATGGATAGACGAACAACGCTTGAAATTTCGACGAAGTTGGTCGCTATATGCGGTCAATTACTGGAAATTGGATCAATACTCATGTGTATTTGTAGAACGTAATCGAAAATGGTTCAATGAAGCAGTTCCAATCATTGAAAAAGCATGGAATATTATTTTGAAAGAGCGCGAAACCGGATATGAACATAGAGCTGCAAAAAAACGCATTGTGAAACCTTGTGGTGTAGAGATTGTACAAGGAAATGAAGAAAGTCGAATTATTAAAAATTTAAATATCGGAACCGGTGTTTGCCTAGTAAAATTGGATAGAAACGATGTTGAATAGTCTGATTATAAAATTGAAGGTCTTTATTCAATCATGTTTCAATGTAACAAACATTATTGAATTATGCCAAAGAAACAAGTTCATTATTTCCCTAGTTGCGTGGTAAAGGTATATAAGGGAGTACCTGTGTCGAATTCACAATACAGTCATTTACAAAACATGGATCCAAAAGATTTCCAAAAGGTCCTAACAAAATATCTTCAATCTTCTAAAAAATAATCTATATTTAGAACAGGAGCACTATAATGCTTCGTTCTAGTTTCATGATGTTCAATATGTTGGTCCGGTGAAACCAAATATTCTGGCCATTGTAGTCCTCGCAATTCTTTACAATGAATAATATTATTAAAAACAGATACCAGTCCAATGGGTATTACAAACGATATTTCGTTGGGACGAAAAAAATACGCACCTATAATAAAGGGCGAAACATATGCGAATAAAAATTCCTCTGTTGAAACAGCATTTCCTATGCTTGGAATCATATGTTTATCGAATCTGTGGTGAAATTCATGATATTTCCGCAAATTTCCAATAGTATGCATAGATTTGTGAACGATATAATACCCAACGCTATGTGTTAATAAGATACATATTGTTTTTATTGGTTGTATAGTAGAAGTACTATGGTCAATCAGCGTTTGATCTACGACGCAATATAATAACGGGGAAATAACTAACATGTTTTGTTGTATTTTTCTTATAGCACTGTTATATAACTCGGGAATTTCTTCAATCATTTCACACCAACTGTTGCGACTGATTGTTATATCCATTATCATGCCAATACCGTAAGAAACTCCAGCGAATACAAAACCTTTTATTAATGAATCGAATACCATATATATAATTTCTATACTAAAATAATTGCCAAAATTTATGGATAAAATTTTTCAAAAGAACATAAATAGTATATACCTATTCTATTTATAACATGCCATTTGATGACGATGAAATGTTTGTAATAAAACGTAATGGTGAAAAAGAGATTGTTTCATTTGATAAAATTCTTCAGCGAATTAAAAATACGGCAACTGAAGCAAATATTCAATTAAATTTTACATCCCTTACTATGAAAGTAATTGATCAATTATATAATAATATTACCACTACCCAGATTGACGAAGTTACATCTGACCAATGTGCGTCATTAGCATCCACGCATCCCGACTATAACAGTCTTGCTGGAAGAATTGTAGTATCCAATCATCAAAAAAATACGTCATCCTCTTTCAGTGAAGTCGTACAACAATTATATCATTTTAAAGACAAACATGGAAAACAATCTTCGCTAGTATCCGAACAATTATACAATTTTGTCACAAAACACAATGAAGAACTAGATACTATTTGTGATTATAATCGCGACTATTTAATTGATTATTTCGGTTTCAAAACATTAGAACGAGCATATTTGATGAAAATAAATAATAAAATTGTAGAACGACCTCAACATATGTGGTTGCGCGTCTCTATTGGAATTCATGGCGAAAATATGGAAAAAATCAAGGAAACCTATTATTATATGTCAAATAAGTATTTTACACACGCCACCCCCACCCTTTTTAATGCAGGTACGAATCGTCCTCAATTATCTTCTTGTTTTTTACTAGCAATGGAAAATGATTCCATTTCAGGTATTTATAACACATTAGGGGATTGTGCAAATATTTCTAAATGGGCAGGCGGTATTGGTCTTCATATCCACAATGTTCGTGCAACTGGAAGTCATATAAGAGGAACCAATGGGACTTCCAATGGAATTGTTCCTATGTTACGAGTCTTTAATAATACAGCCAAATATGTTGACCAATGTATTCATCCGGAAACACTTATTTACACAACGCATGGACCAAAGGAAATTCAACATTGCGAATCTATTAATACACATATATTTGGTAAAACGGGAATAACCGAACCTATTGAAAATGTATTAGAGCACGATTACAATGGACCAATGTTTGTAATTGATACTATGCATAGTTTGTTTCCATTAAAGATTACTCCTGAACATCCTATTTACGTGTTGTCGAATCAACCAAAGGGATTAAACTACAAAGTCATTAAGAATCGACTTGATAAAAAACTCGCATGTTTTGACTGGGTTGAAGCAAAAGACATAGATAAAAATGATATGATCGTATATTCCATACCTTCTTATTCTAGTGATATACCCTCTATAAGTGAAGAAGATTGTCGAATGTACGGTATTATTTTAGGTGACGGATATATGAACAATTCTATTCGAAGTGCTGGATATGTTTCATTGCATACGCAAAATAAAAAGGATACGCGTGATTTTATCATGAATTATTTAAATAATCGATGTATTCAATATAATATTGATATAAACGAAAATACGACGCGGATTCGTTGGAATCGCAATATCGTTCTTCCTTTCCGCCACCACGATTTTTATGACGAATCGAAACAAAAACGAATATTGCCAAAATGGTTACATCTACCGTTACATAAATCTAAATATATTGTAAAAGGGTTATTAGAAACAGATGGATGTAATAGTGAAAAAGAATTAACATTTGATAATACATCTTTAAATTTAATAGAATGTGTAAGGTATTTGTGTTTAAGAATGGGTATATTAACAAGTGGATATATACGAGATCGTATTGGTGAAAAACATATTACACCAAACGGCATTATTGAAAACAAATTGATTTCCTATTGTTTGCGTATTCCGAGAACAAAATACATATGCGAACTCATGAATATTCACTATAAATCTGACCAATTTTTCAAATTTTTTAAATATAATCATTTTTTACTTAGTCGTATTAAAGATATTCGGGAAATTACGTATGATGGAATTCTATATGACCTACAAATGAAAAAAGAACACAATTATTTAATTCATAATGGATTAGTACATAATGGAGGTGGAAAGCGTAACGGAAGTTTTGCGATCTATTTAGAACCATGGCACGCAGATATTGAAGTATTTTTACAAATGCGTAAAAATCATGGGGATGAAGAATTAAAGGCGCGTGATTTGTTTTACGGACTTTGGATTCCCGATCTTTTCATGGAACGAGTGAAAGTAGATGGTGACTGGACACTTATGTGCCCAGACGAGTGTCAAGGATTAGCAGATGTTTATGGTGATGCGTTTAAAACATTATATGAGCACTATGAAAATGAAGGAAAAGGACGTGTTACAATGAAAGCGCGCAAATTATGGTTCCAAATATTGGATGCTCAAATGGAAACGGGAACACCTTATTTGTGTTATAAAGACGCAGCCAATAAAAAATCAAATCAAGCCAACATAGGAATTATTAAGTCTTCCAATTTATGTACGGAAATTATGGAAGTATCCACAAAAGAGGAAAGTGCTGTATGTAATTTAGCAAGTATTGCTTTGCCATCTTGTATCGACTACAATACAACGCCACCTTCTTATGATTTTGATAAACTCCATCATGTAGCGCGTGTTGTCACACATAATTTGAACAAAGTGATTGATGTAAATTATTATCCTACTGAAAAAACCGAGAACAGTAATTTTAAACATCGCCCCATTGGCATTGGCGTTCAAGGACTTGCTGACACGTTCATTCAAATGAACTACGTATTTGATTCGTTTGAAGCCAGAGAACTAAACAAGACAATTTTTGAAACTATTTATCATGCGGCTTTGACAGAATCGTGTTCAATATCAAAACTAGATGGTCCTTATAGTAGTTTTCATGGTTCCCCTGCAAGCAAAGGAATCCTGCAATTTGATATGTGGAATATGGAACCATCAAACCGATATGATTGGGGTGAATTAAAAGACAATATCAAAATTTATGGACTACGTAATTCGCTTTTGTTAGCACCTATGCCAACCGCATCTACATCACAAATTTTGGGATACAATGAATGTATTGAACCAATTACATCCAATATTTATAGTCGTCGTACGCTTGCTGGTGAATTCATGTTAGCAAATAAATATTTGATGAAGGAACTCATTGATTTGAACTTATGGAATGAAAGAGTGAAAAATTCGATTATTGCCAATAATGGTTCGATTCAGCAAATTGATGTAATACCAGAACAAATTCGTAACAAATACAAAACAGTTTGGGAATTACCCATGAAATCACTCATTGATATGGCTGCCGACCGTGGTGCTTTTATATGTCAAAGTCAATCATTGAATTTATGGTTGGAGGATCCGACATACAATACTTTAACATCCATGCACTTTTATGCTTGGTCCAAAGGATTGAAAACGGGTATTTATTATTTGCGGCGTCGCGGAAAACATCAAGCACAACAATTTACCATTGAACCGGAGAAAGACGAAGAAACTCCCGAATTTGTTTCGCAAGAAGAAGAAATATGCGAAATGTGTTCTGCCTAAATAAAATTGATGGTCTTTTTTGTTATTTACTGGAATATAAATAACAAAACTAGAAGAAGTAAAACAATAAAACATGCAACTTAACAACTTTTATGAACGCGCCCTTTGGACCGAGTGGTCGAAGAGAATGTCACTGTTTGCGAGTCATACTGTAAGAAGACAGTATTATCCTCACAACATGGATAGTTACCATAATTTAGAAAAGCACATGGTGTCTCTAAGAAGAGAACAAATCAACAACGCAAAAAAAATGTTAGACAAGTTAGATGAAGTGGAAGTTCGTGCGGACTATTACCAAATGTGGGAAACAAAGTGTAACCCAATCAAAGAACATGACGGAGAACCGATTTACTGGTCATCAAGTGACAAGATTGAACAGTTCTTCGACAGACTCTCAGTTTTGGAGAACGAGCGCCTAGAATTTATGTACGAAAAATTGGCACAACTGAATGCGGCCAATGCACTTTTACTATTACACGACGAAACACTAAAAGAAGAGAAGCAGAAGGTTGCGATTGAAAAGCGTAAGAAAACAATTGACCAGCGTAAGAAAAATGTGGAAGAAAACAAAGTCAGACGATCAGCACGTCTTGATAACAAATCTCCATCATGGAGAAGAGGAAGCATTTACGAGAAAATATAAGGATTATAAGTTGTAATTTAATTAAATAAAATTGATTTTTATTGTTTTTCATAGTTTTATTAACAAAAAAATATGAAAGATAATTGCGTTATTTGTTTTGAAAACGTAGAGTCGACTACTCTCATCCAAAAGTGGGAATGCTCCCATTTATTTCATGATACTTGTATTGAACATTGGGATCATGATTGTCCGCTGTGTAGAAATTCAAACATGATTTTACCTGAAATTAGTTGGTCCATTTCAAGAAATCCTCAATGTCCGCTATGGATAAATGAAATCCAATCTCTAGCACCTACTATTTTGGAACATCGTATTTCATTTTACAAGTCTTTGTGGAAAGACACCGATTGTATTGGACATGATCATCATATCTCTTATTACCATATAAATCCAGTAAATGAAACCGAGGTCATTGGAATATGCGAAGATTGTAACACTTTTCAAAAATTTGTATAAATGATTCAATTGTTTATAGAAAATAGAAAAAATCATCCTCGTTTTTTTTGTTCTTGATCTTTTCGATGTAGTTTGTTACTAAAGGACATTTGGAATAAATATAACTATACATACCATGATCTATCGAATAGGTTTGATTTGTTAATTTGGGTGTACAATATACATCCACCATTTCATCAGCACAATTTTCTTGGATTGATTTTTTACCAAACAACCACCAATCATTATAAGTATTTAATTTAAACTCTCTTGTGGTAACACCTATTTTATTCGCCTGCATTTCCGTAAGTTCTTCACCGATTTGTTTAATAAATTCTACATAACTTTCAATTTTTGCCTTTTCATCACTAACACCGTAACTAATTTGATGTTGCATCAAAGTTGAAAGGGGTGTCACGTATCTTTTTTCGCATGATTGTAATATAACGAATCCCATACTGATTGCCTTTTGTGCAATACAGGTAAGATTATGTTTTTGGATTTCATTGACAATTTTATTTCCTGCATCAACAGATCCTCCATTCGTGTCCAAGAAAACATATACATCTGTCTTCTTTTTGCGACTATTCAGATCAAATACAAAATCGGTTGCCATTTTTTCATTGACCTCCCCTCTCAGTAACAATGTGTTGTTTGTGTCCAAGAACACAGGTTTCGCACTTGTAAATACAAGCGTAGAACAAAAAAGTAAAGATGTTAAAAATGGAATGAACATTTTATTATAACGAGAGAAAAAATTGGTACGCAATACAAAACTGCTAAATCCACCAAAATTTTCATGTTTAATATAATACAGGTAAGTCGTCGCGAACAAATTCAGCAACGCCATTACTATTCCATTTTACCACCATCGCAAATACTTCCACACCACTTTCTATCGCAATTTTCAACGCATCTTTATATTGCGGATCAATGACCGATGCTTGGAATCTCGAGACATCGCACCGTTGTATTACAAAACCCAATAAACACCGCACTTTGGATATTTTACGAATTTTGGTGAGTTCTTGGACATGCTTTAATGCGCGCGGACTCACGGGATCATTGCGATTTTTTCTGTATCCATCAGGAAAATACGCCACTTTTGAATTGAAATCGCGTCCGGTAAAATCATAATTCTTCCGTTCTTTCTTGGGTATATCTTCATAATCCGCAAGAGGGACATTTTTGACCTCCAATATGAAAGAGGTGCCATTTTCATCCACTCCTGTAAAATCAAACCTCGAATTTGCTAAATTAGGAATTTGTATTTTTGTTTCGCGCCTCCATAGACGCACATTTTGTAATTTCGACAACATATTATTTTGTAGTGCATTTCCCATAAATAATTCTGCCATTTTAGGATGAATACCCACTATAATTTTTTTATGTGGATGAATTTCATCCGAATATTCGGCAAGATAAAATGTATAATCGCATTTAGATTTAGGATTACTTACTGGGGCCATATAAATGGAAGATCCTTCGTCGGCTAAACCTCCACATCCTAATGCCGGACTATGTCCCAAATATACTTTTTCATCATATCTTACATCCGCAACATATGGTGTTTTAATTTGCTTAGAAGGGCGTTTTTCAACGTGACCTTTTACTAAATTTTCTATTTCGTACAACATCTTTTTATACAAGTCCAAGAAACGAAAGAATAGTAATCAATTTTATGTTATTTTATTCGAAAAATTTTGATGTGTATATATATATTTATGGATACTACTAAAATTGATATTGTGAATAAAATTTATAACGAATATTTACATCGAGATGTAGATCCCGATGGTATAAAATCATATTATAAATATACGAATAGTTCAAACAATATTGAATATATCAAAAAATGCCTCGTAGAGTCAGAAGAATACAAACAACGAAACCAAAATAGTCCAAGACGAATTGTAACTGACTATATAAATAATGTTGAATCGTCTTGTTCTCGCGAAAATAATTCTATTATAAATATTGATGAAAATACTGGACAAATATGCGAAAAAGAAGACGTGAAAATTGACTATATTGAAAGCAAAGAAGATTTTCGTAGAATATGTATGAATAATTTGCCACTTTTACGAAAAATAATTATACCCGAAATCCCGAAAAAAGGTGACAAAGAAACCTTTTATATTGAATTTAGAGAATTCCCTCATTCCGAATATTTAATACGGAACATGGTAATTAAATTACCAAATTGGGCGCACACTATTGTATGTGGAAATGAAAATTACGATGCTATGAAAAAAATAGGTGAAAGTATTTCCCATAATATTAACATTGTCAAACTCGATATTGACAATTTAGATGTAGTTGAATATAGTCGATTATTAATGACCAAAGAATTTTGGAAAATTTTCCATGGCGAGAAATTATTGTTGTACCAAGAAGATAGTTTTCTATTTCACAACAAAATAGAACAATTTCTAGAATATGATTGGGTGGGTGCTCCATGGCCATTGAATCAAGATGAGCATATAGACCAACAAACATATGGTGTAGGAAACGGTGGATTTTCCCTTAGAACGAAATCAAAAATGATTGAATGTATTGAAAAAGTGAATTGGAAAAAAGATTTTTCATTGCAACCAATATTAAAAACATATATGAAAAATGTTCACAAAGATCTTATTCCCGAAGACGTATTTTTTTCAAAATCGTTATTAGAAAAAAATTTGGGTAAAGTTGCTCCGCGCAATGTTGCGCTTGAATTTTCACAAGAAACTCAAAAAAGCGAAAATCCATTAGGGGGGCATAATTTTTATTTGGCTAACAATGACCATATGTCTGGTTATAAAAAAATGACAATAGTAGATAGGAAGTATTTTCAATCAGTTCATCATTGTAGAGGATGGAAATCAGTGATACAACACGGGTTAATCAATAATATATATAGTTCGAGTGAAGATACAAATAATGTACATATTATCGACTGTTGCGAACAGTTTTTTTTGTGGTCAAATAAATCTATTTCGAAAGATTGGTTTGGTATTTGTCATTTAACCCACGATGTTCCGAACATGTTACAATATATTCATATTCATAAATTACTCACAAATATAAATTTTAAACAATCTCTTAAAAATTGCAAGGGAATAATTGTGTTATCTACCTATATGCAAAGTTACTTACAACAAATACCAATTTTACATAATATCCCAATTTATTCATTAAAACATCCTAAACCAGTATGTGAAACTAAATTCAATATACAAAAATTTCTTTGTAAAAGTGAATACTCATTGATTTTATTGGGACAGCAATTAAGAAAACTATCCGATATTGTAGGCATTGAAAGTGTATTAATAAAAGAAAAATATTGGTTAAGTGGATTAAATGATAAGAAACGATGCGATTTTATGTTAAATGCTGATTTTCAGCATAATAATGTTCTTATTAAATATGATGTAGTAAAACAACTTTATATACGTGATTACGACGAATATGATGATACAATTAGCACAAACATTATTATTATTCCTTTATACAATGCATCTGCTAACAATTCAATATTAGAGATAATAGAGTCGAATATACCAGCATTTGTAACTAGATTACCGGCAACAGAAGAATATCTTGGAGAAGATTATCCAATGTTTTATTCACATGTAAATGAAATAAATGACATATTGAATGATAAGCAATTGTTTAAACAGACATATAAAAAAACACATAATTATTTAAAAAATATGAATAAATCAGATTTAACATATGATAAATTTTATTCGGATATTTTGAAAGTTGTAAATAATGTGTATTAATAAACTGAGTCATTTACACATTTTCTCATTTAAAACGCCCGTTATTTTTGTAACAGTTTTCTAAAATAATATATATATATTATAACTATGGATATACCAAAAAATATATTTTTTTATTGGGATAGTTTAGAACTTCCAGATGAATTGTTAAATAATTTCAACAATTATAAAAAACATAATCCTGACTTTAATGTAATAATATTAAATGATGAAGATATAAATAAATATAAAAATGAATTTCCAGAAACAATTGAATTATTTCATTTAGCAACAATTGCTGCTTTAAAGTCTGATATAATACGTTTTATATTTTTATACAAAGAAGGTGGGATATGGATTGATTCAAATACTACGCTTATAAATGACGATGGAATTAAAATATTGTATGATAGGTATAAGCAATACGATTTTGTCATCACTCTTACGCCTAATCGAAGGAATGACTTAAAAACTCGTTGTCTAATTTCAAAAATAAATTCACAATTAGCATACGATACGATAATGAAAATGACAGAATTATTAAATAAGCATTATCTAATAGAAAAAAAAAGCCAAGTATATATTCCATATAATATTTTTATGATGAGTGCTCCTGTAGTGTTTGTTGAATTTTTAAATTATGAACATAATGACGAGTTTAGAAACAGAATTGACAATGAATTTATTAAAGACTATAATAATAACATTATTACATTAAAAAGTGAGAAATTCGAAAAATATTGTTGTGGTTTAATGGATGTAACCAATTTATTACAATTTTATGGTTGTAATCATAGTCATCATCACGGAGAAAACTTTCATAAACATTGGTCTAATGTACAAAAAAGTCAAAAACTATTTAAATCGGCGTGTTAAATAAGAAAAGGTGTAATATATTATACCAATAAAAATCATAATATATAGACATTGATTTTATTTATAGTTTTGTTATTTTGACAGACATGTCTATGTCTATCCAAATATTTCCGATTTGTACCCACGCGTACAAATATCAAATTTAAAACGCATTTTCACAAAACAACGCAAGCATACATATGTATCGATTAACGAATCGTGTAAATTCATAGGAGCCTTTGTTTCAAACAAATATTCGTATAACTCAGACAGTTTGGGACTTTTATAATAAATTTCCCCCTTATCATCTTTGCGCTCAATTTTACATATGTTTTTACTTTTATACATAGTGCAGTAATTTTGTTTGTTTTCCTCTTTTTCATAAGTTGGCAAGAACACTTTTTCCACATGAAACGGGTTCAATGATTCGCAATGACGTTTGATTTCTAATTGAATCATACGTCGATCGAAATAAATGTTATGTGCTACAATCGTATCACATATCATATAATCCTCACAAAATTCTTCCAATGCCTTTTTCATCGAAATTCCTTTGTTACACATCTCTCGATTAATTCCTGTAATTTCTGTAATTTTCGGTGATATTTCCACGGTTTCATCTATGTTTATATATTGATTAAATTCTTTGGATACTCTCCAATTGCTGGTTTCATATATAACATAACTCAATTGAATTACATGGGGTAATTCTTCAATAGGTACTTCTTCACCTTTTTTGGGTAAGAGTCCAGTGGTTTCCACATCGAATACCAGTGCGCGTTTAATATTTTTACTTTGGTTCATCATTTTCGTATTTATTATTTACAATAAAATACGAAATTATATCAATTTTATACAAATGAATGTTTAAACTTCTACGCGATATTTTTCATATATTTGCTGAAGTTTATTATCATCATCCTCTTTTGCGGCTTCAATGGATTCATTATAATAAGAAAATGGGATTTTCGTTTCTTTGTCTTGGACTGATAGATTTTTAAACTTTTGCTTATAAATATCAAAATCACAACTCTCATAATGTTCAACCTCTAAATCTTCTAATTTGACCGATTCGTTTTTCTCTAACTCACTTTTCATTCTGTGAGGACCAAAACAAGATACGTCTGATGCTACGCGACCACCGCTTTTTCCATTTGCGTAACTGACACAACCGGAATTTTTCGTTCCACATTTAGCAAACTTGGATGCTTGGAAACAATTATCTTCTTTCCCCGGAACCTTCTCGAATTTTGCTTCAATATTTTGTATCCAAAACGTGCGAACGTGTTCTGGTAGTTCTTGGACTTTTTTTAGATCTCCTTTCAATATTTCATCACAGTCAATATGAATTAACCATTGCACATTGTTTCCGTCAAGTTCGGCTAATTTATATGCCTGATTTACCCATTTGTTTTGTCTCGTCTGAATTTCATCGTATTCATTTACCCCTGCCGAATTTCCAACCTTAACTGTAACATCCTGTTGTGATTCTAGATACTCTTCCAGTTCAGGAGTTTCTTCTAAACGAATGTAAAAATGTTTAATTCCTAATATGCGATGCTTTTCTAACCATGTTTCTATATTCTTCGGTTGTTTGATCATGGATACAATCCCCACATTTGAACTATATTTAGGGAAAGAGTCCAAGAAATTTTCTTGAATCTCGTTTGATTTCCATAGCAAGTATTTAGTCATAGTTATGTAAAATAATAAGCATATACCAAATATAGCTAAAACGGTTGCAAATAATATCCATGGTTTGTAAAAACGACTTCTTGAAATTTTCATTTTCTAACATAAAGTGATAAATAATTTGTTCCTATATATTATATTAAAATGAGTGATCCCGAGACAAATTCAATTGGCAATAATAAAAATTTTGATGAAATACCTCCTTCTACGCCTCCTTCTACACCTGCTCCCTCTCTTGACGCACAAACTGAAGTACCAGAACAATCCGTGCCAGAGAATACGAATGTTATTGGTATGGATCTGAAGTCATTAGGTGGTTTAACCAATAATCTGGTTGCGATTGCTTGCCAACATAAAAGCGATGGTTCTTCTAGTAATATAAATAACAATTTTGAAAAAGAACTGAAATCTTATACTGCTGTCAAATTAAAACATATACATTCAAAAGATCTTAACACATTGAATACTGGTTCAAACGAAGAACTGCAAGGCAAAGATACTCCAGTTAGTTATCATAGATTAGATTCTTCTACTATGAGAAATTTAACTGAAATAACCAAAGAAGGAGATGAAAAGTCAGTTGATACCAAAAAAAATAGTCAGAAACTATTTTCTTTAATTAAACAGGTGATTGCTAATAATACTGATATTGATAACGGAATTGTTCGTTCCACAAAACGTGATGAAATTGAGAAAAAAAATACTGATATTATGGAACTATCTGGAATGCAAAACCTACATTTTGTCGATAAATTCAATACATGTACTCAGATTGTATTTGGATACAAGAAAGTATCGAATACTTTATCACCTGTAGTAGGACGTATTCAAACAACAAGTTCCTTAACTGCTGGCGGTAAAGTACAAAGCGGTGATTTTGAAATAAATTTAGTCGGTGAAGAGTACGTTATTACCACAAAAGGTGATACGAGTCCCAGACTACTCGAGATAATGAAAAAGGTTTTAGATGTAGATGGAAACTTTGTTGTCGCGAAAAAAGAGGAAGAAGAGAAACCAGAAGTAGCACAACCAGAAGTAGCACAACCAGAAGTAGCACAACCAGAAGAAGGGGATAATGTAACAACCGGTGGTAAGACACGCCGTAGAAAACGTAGTAAAAAGGGAACGCGCAAACATAAAGCTAAGCGTACAATGAAAAAAGTAAAAAAAAATAGAAGACGTTCTATTAAAAAGTAAATACATATAATTCAAATTAGTAATATATGTATTACATCACATGAAAGAAGTCATTTTTCCAATAAAGTGATTTCAAACTAGGTATCATTTCACCTAATTGTTCATTGACATTTCTTCGAAGTGGATATTTATCAATAAATTGAGCAATACCCTTTTTGTGGATAAAAAACGCTTTGTTGTCAGTTTGGATTGATAGGTTGTATAATTTTTGGTCTAGATATTGATGCGTTTTATTCATATTAAAGAACTTTGTATGCATATGTAATTGAATAAACAGACAATTGTTTTCGTTAGCAATCGTTAAAATGTCTTCATAGTCTTTTAAAAAACGATCTACTTGTAAGGTTACAGATCCATCTAAAACTAAATTCCAATCACTAGTACTTTTCTCGAGTATTTCATTAAACAATAACATATGGGATAGATTATCGCCTAATCTTGTTTCTTTACCTTCAAAATGTTGCATATAACTAGAACAAAAATAGTTTTTATGAACTGCAAAATCTGAATATATCTGATAATGTTCCGTACTTTGTATTGCCGGAAAATACCGTAACTGTACTTGTTGATTAATTGTATTAAAATTATCAATATATTTAGAATTATTAGATTGCACAATCATCCATACTGTAATTTCTTTCATTTTATAATGAATACTGTAAGTTTTTATATGTTTTTATTATAAATGAGTATTCAAGCAAATAATATCCAATATTCGAATAATAAGATTCAAAAATGTTCTTTAGTCATAGATTCTAAAGTATTCCAAATTCAATACGAGGGTGGGAGTTATAAAGTAACACAGGGCGATAGTACAACTTCAAGTGAAGCGTCATCAACCACCACTAGTGAAAATACGAAAGAACAATATAACAACACATCAGAACAATATAACAACACATCAGAACAATCGAACAACACATCAGAACAAACGAACAACACATCAGAACAATCGAATAAACAAAGACAACAATCTAGCAAAACAACTAGTCAAACTACTCAGAATAGGAGAAGTAACCGAATTAACGCAACAAAAATAAACAATATACTAAATAAGTCACAAGAGAGGAATTAAAGAATGTTTGTTTCTATTTCTGAAGATGTTTTATTTTTTTGAAATTGTTGAATAAATTGAACTACATTGTTTAACCATTCTAAAGATGTTTGATTTTGTGGATTTGATACATCCACATCTTCATTCACATTTATTTTTAATACAGGCGTCTTTGTATTTTCCAACCACTCTTTATGAAAATCATGACAGGTCTGTAAATATTCTAAACTAATTGTAGATTCCCCGTTTCGCGATCGATGTTTTACACGATTAAAACAAGTATCTGGTAATGCATCAATATGAATGATACCATCCAATCGAAAATTTCCCTCATATTCTTGAAAATATTTATCATAAATTGTGTACATCAATTTATCCATTAAACCGTCACGATGTAACATTTTAGCAAATATATGTTTGTCTGCTTCCAATGATCGTTCGCACAGAATACCTTTACAATGAGGATTTTCTCTTACAATACGCTTTAATTCTTGATACCTGGTCGTAAATGCCATTACTTGAAAAGCAAACGCATATTTCTTTGGATCCTCATAAAAGTTTGCCAACACGGTTTTTCCATTTTCATCTACAATTGTTTCCCAAATATGTACTGGTTCTTTGAGAAATATCCATCCAGAGTCCTTTTGTAAAACATTCTCTAAATGTTCAATAAATGTAGATTTCCCAGCTCCAATATTCCCCTCCAAAGAAATCAAAATAGGATTTACCATATTATAATAAAGAATGATTTTTATTATAATTCTGTAACGTGTCTTTCGATTCAATTTTATAACTAAGAAGAATGTTTCTCTACTTCTCCGCCTCCGGATTTTTTTCTGTACTTACGACTTCCCTTAGAATGGCGACGAGTATTTCTTTTAGTCATTTTTTTTAATCCACGTTTCATTGTTTTACGGGTTTTTTTAGCAACATCAACAACTGCTCCCTTTCCTTTATTGTATACCTTTTTAGCATCTTTTAACGCATCTTTGAATTTATAAGAGACGTTTTTTGCTCGCCCTTCTTTAAAAGTTTTTTTGACAGTATCTAACCAAGTACTCATTTATATATTACAATGAGATAAAATTGAACATACAGAAATATTTATATTTTATATAAAAATATTGATAAATATGGCAGAATTATTGGAATATAAACACTTATGTGAAGACGCAATCCCCATAACTCCTTCGAAATGTTACAATGAAATAAATGAATATAGTGACACATGGAAAGATAGTGGTAGTGATAGTGAAGACGAATTGTTACCAAAACCAGTAATCTTAAAACGTTGTATATCATTTGATACCACTGTAAATGTGTCATTAATTCCCGAAGCAAAAGAATATGATCATATAAAAGACCGAATTTGGTATAGCGAGCAAGAATTACATTCTTTTGTAGTAAGAGAAATCGAGATACGAAAAAAAGAAATAGAGGAGCAAAAAAAAGAGTTGAACGCAATGCGCAATGAAGAAATATACACAATCATGACAAGTTAAGCAAAGAATTTAGTAATTGTTTGCATTCCGGTTCGTGAATGTTGAATTTTTGTCAAGAACTTATCAAACAACAACGTTTTCACTTTTGCTGAACAATACTTTTCCTTCCTTTTCATAAACAATTCTATATCGCTTATTTCATTTTCTAATTTGATCATGTCTTTATTAAATGTTTTTAACGCACCTGTCTTTTTTTGATAAGACCAAATATGCTCGAGTGCTAAACCGAACAATTGCTGTAATGGTTTCATCAATTGGTTCGTAATATAGTGACTATAATCGATTGGTAACTTATTTTGTACAATATATTCAGGCGTTTCGATTTTGTCACCCATGAGCGCCTTCTTTTCGTTATTGACAACAAAGACGAATTTCATACGATCACCTGGTTTAGGACGGTTTCCGGGATCTCGTTTTCCGATTTTCTCAGCAAGAACCCAATGACCAATTTGCATGGGATTTTTATAATCACTACGAAGTGCCTTCGTAATGGCTAATTTTTCCATTGGTACAGTTCCTTCAATGAGATTGTTTAACGATTGATATAAATACTCAATCGCGTCTTGAATATTGTTGCTTTTCATCAAGATGTTCAAAATACCGCCATACGTGTCTTTCAGATAATCGCAAGAGTCACGGCGCTTCAATGACAATCCCATGTATTTCATATCACCTTTGTGTGGATCTTCTTCATATAACATACCCACATACCGTTTTTTCGAAAGTAAGATGAATGGCATCAACGTTTTCTCATATTCCAAACATTGCGGTGCTTTCAAGAATTGGGTACATAAGTTGGCAGCCTCTTGTGCTACTTCAATCGTAATCTCCAATGCTTTTTGACCGCGTATTTTCTCTCCTGTTTCGGGATCTTCCAAATTAAAGGTGAAGAATACTGAATCTGTATCACCATAGATATATTCGGCTCTACATTTCACCAAACCGTGGTCTTTGGTAGGACAAACGCGGTCACCATATACTTCTTCAATCATACGTTTTGCGTATATAATCATCATACGCCCAGTGGCAGTAGTCGATGCGGCCACATCTTGCTCATAAAATGTCGATGTTCTAGCACCACATTGACCATATAATGAATTTGCGGTCACCTTATAACCGAGTTGTCGCTTGTCCAAAATATTCTGCATGAATGGATCAGGTTCTGTTTTGATTTTCTTACGTGTATCTTTACGCGCTTTCAATAACTCTTCCAAAATAGAAGGCATAATGGATTTTTGATTCTCTGGTAGTTGTGCCCACCGACAAATCTTTTTACCACTGATTACCTTTTCGGCGCGCGACGTAGGTGTTTTTCGACTGTATTTATACGTGTCAAACTCAATGTCAATATATTCATAATTCGGTAAATTGTCGTAAATAAAATTGCCTTTTTTATCCTTTTCACCGGTTTCTTTGATCAAGACTCCAGATAAATCGTATTCTTTTGACCATACCTTGGAATCATGACTATAATTTTGACTGATCATAGAAGACGGATAAAGTGACGCATAATCCACACAAGCAACTGGATTGTCCATATACATCGAGCATTTCGGTGGTAAAACAATTGCCCCTTCATAACCATCTCCGCTCGATGTTTTTTCTAGATCGGGCATCAATGTATCTTTCTCCCTACATTTTTTTGCCACATAACTCGTCAATTTAATACCTTGACCGCGAAATACTAAGAATGAAATCGGTACGCTACAAATGCTTGACATCTCAACGTATCCTGTTAAAACATCAATTTTCGACATCAAATGATGGACTAAGTTACAATCTTGAATACAATATTTTGCAACAATAGCGCGATCGGAATCGGAACCATTTGCCAAACGGAAAATATCTTGTGGAGTCACATCGTCTTTAGCAACACCCCATTTAATGTTTTTCTTTGTGGATTCGTCTAGATGCTTTCCACCAATGACAATGACATTGAATTTCTTGTCATTGTGTTCCTTATTTTCAATAATATCCAATACTTGAAACTTTTTCCCGTCTTTGTAATAATCACTTGTAAAACTGCTCAATTCAATATGAATATAATCGCCAACATGTAATCCAGCAAGGTTCTTACTGTATAATTCGGTAACATCACCATGAAGAGGATCATTTCGATGATCCACGTGTTTTACACTATCGCTAATATATTGACCCGCAACATCGTCTAATTTATAAGATGCCAAATTGAAATCGCGTCGAAAGTAAGTGTACATATCGATTTGTAATCGTCCCGTTGTTTTATAAAATCGCAAATCATATTCACCCGTTGCTAAAACAATTTTGGTATTTTCAATGGACATTTTATTCTGGGAATTTACTTTTCCACACATTTCATTCTTCACTCTCGACAATTTCAAGAATTCGGCAGCACAATTATTCTCTTGTGCGCGACGAAACATAAATTCATAATCAAAACCGAATATATTATAACCTATAATAACATCGGGGTCTTCTTTTTGAATTAGGTTACGCCATTTCATCAAAATATCTTCCTCGGTTTTCACGCATTCAATTTGAGCACCCTCCACTTTTGTACACCCCCCGAGAACCAAACAATGGTTTAAATAAGGTTCTTTTTCACCATATTTCAAGAATGTAGAACCAATAAATGTTACTTTATCTCCTTCCAAATTTGGGTATAAGCGCAATGGATGTCCAAGTGGAACATTTTCGTCATCATCGGGTTGAAGCATAATATTCGTAACTTTGATTTTATCTTCACGTTCATATTTCGAACTGAGCAAAATATCAATTAATTTATATTTATTATCACCCTTCTTTAAGATACTTTTTGCTGGTTTCATTTTATTCCAAACTGGTACGCGATCAGTTTCCTGGTTTTGTGCGGCGTCGTCATTCAATGTTTCATTTACACTATCCAGATGTTCTTTAATGGTTTCGAACGAATTCTCTATATCAAGTCCTTCTGCTGTTTTCAAACTCATTATTTCCATCACGCAAGTGGTTAGCAGTTTTTTAGTCGATTCAATTATTTGATTTTTTGACATGGGATGCTTGGGATATACCACATCTATATTTTCGAAATTATCGTATCCAAACGCGGTTAATACGCATCGTTCTAACAGTTTGTTACCATTTTCACTGGTAATTTTTTGAGATGAATTGGCGCGTCGCATAAAGACATCAACAATATTCATTGCCAAACGCTTATATGTTTTAATTGGCAACGGAAAATCTCCATGACTACTACTTGCCTCAATATCAAAACTACATATTTTATAAGGAACAATTGTTTCTTTTTGTGGCATTGATTTAATCGCACTACATTTACATACATATTCATATTTACATGTAGTAGATTTAATAGGGGGAGTTGTACATTGTTTTGTGTTTAAGAAAACCCATCCAGATGGACTTACATTGTGAATATGAAAATATCGTAATAATGGAGGAATAGTACTTTCATATAACTCCAAAGAAGTATTGTTGAACATATAATTCTTCCTCTTTTTATAAGTTCCAGTCTTTTTTTGTTCGATTTCATCCAAATATACATACCATAAATTTCTAACTTTGTTTAATACAGTGGTATTTTCAAATGTGATTTTGGCAAACTGACTACTATTTCCACCACTAAATCCGTACAATTTGCGACGTTCTACTAATTCAATTGAACGAATGAATTTACTGAAATGTTTTCCGACTTTCTGCTGAATATCCAGTTTTAATTCATAGATGTCGTCTTTCGACCAATCATCGCCTACTTTAATATAAAAGAATGGTTTATAATCATTTAAATAGACACAACAAGTTTCCCCTTTTTCGTTGATACCAAACATTTGGATAATAAATGTTTCGGGTTGATTCCATTTTGCTTGATCATCGCTATCTTCACTGTTCTCTCCATTTGGAAACAAATCCCCTTTTTGATTAAATATGTGAAAGTCGATCAAACGAAACGACTTTCCAACTCGTTTAATGACCGTTTTACTCATTTTGTATATATATTGGTATAAGTTTATTTAGTTTCTACTGAATAATTTAGTTCATTCAATTTTATATATTATCAATATATAATGAAGCATTTTTTATTATTTGGTTGGACCATTCTATTATTTATATTATGTTGCCCTGGTATAGTGTTAGAACCGTATAAACATAAGAATATAGGAATGTTATTACATTGTCTTGTTTTTATAACACTTTTTTATATATTATATAATCATGTTTCTGCTACGATTGAAGGTTTAGTGGAATCAGATGACGATAGTAAATTCGAGCAAGCAAAGAACACACTAGCATCCGAACTAAAAAAAATACAGGAAAACAATATGACAGTCGAAGAACAAATCGAAAAAACAAAAGAAGTGTTTGATAAAATATTTGCTGATTGGGATGAAAAAGACAAACAATCTTTTCAAGACAAATACGAGAATTTTTTCAAAGAAAATTTCGATGTAGGCGATAATGAAAATCTAGAATATGTATTAAATAACGCAAGTCCCGAAAAAATAAAGTTCATCGATTCTCTAACACAAAAACAACAAGAAGCACTTGAAAAAATATACACATCAATGGATCAGAAAGCAATCGATAAAGTATTAGAACTTGAAAACGACGAATTTAAAAAGTTATTAACTGACATTATAAATAAACAATAATACAATAAAACATATATAAACTCTATTATATTTTATTGTATAAATGACCGATTTATCTATTACTCATTTACCTATACATGAAAATATAGAGAAAAAGTTAAACGGATTTTTAGACAACAATAAAATACCTCATTTGCTCTTTCATGGATCATGTGGAACCGGAAAAAAGACGCTTGTCTATCATTTCATTCATAAAATATATGATCACGATAAACATAAATTAAAAACGAATGTAATGTATGTAAATTGTGCGCACGGAAAAGGAATCAAATTTATACGTGAGGATTTAAAATTTTTTGCCAAAACCAATGTTCAATCAAACAAAGGTATTCAATTCAAAACAATTGTTCTATTTAATGCCGATAGTTTAACAATTGACGCACAGTCGGCTATGAGACGATGTATAGAATCATTCAGTCACAATACGCGTTTTTTTATTGTTGTTGAAAATAAGCACAAATTATTAAACCCGATTTTATCCCGATTTTGTGAAATATACGTACCTGATAATATTCAATCAGATGGACAAACATTGAACTTGCATCAACATCATCTAACCAAGATCTATGGGAAAAAAAATGATCATATTTCCTTTTTAGCCGATGTAATTGGTAATATTCAACATAGTTCGAAAAAATGGGTTGAAATTGTAACTATAATTTATGAAAACGGATGTTCTTCTTTAGACGTAATTGAATGGATTAAGCAAACGAACCAATTGAGTGAATCGCAAAAATACAGTATTATTATGTATTTTCATAAAATAAAGACTGAATATCGAAATGAAAAATTACTTATGTTCTCTGTATTTTTTTATTTAGACACGTTCGTTTCAAAATAGAAAAATTAATATGAAGATTATGTAAAAATGGACGATTTTGTTATTTCTAACTTACAAGAATCCCGTAACGAATGGTGTAGTCGGTTAGTAAGTATATTTACACCTTTGGTAGAAGAAGGATTAAAATCCATTTTTGAAGAATCATGGAAAATCTGCGTAGATACCGATGAAATGAACAAGTATTTAATGACTTTTCAAAATCTACTTTCACGTATTCCAAAATGGAATGCTACAATTATTGAGGATGAACGTAAACGCATTGTGGAGCGTTCTGGGTGTAATTATTTAGAAGATTTAATCACTTGTGTTCATATAATTCAATTGAAAGTGCTAACATGTATTCGCGTCGGCAATAAGCAAAAGAAAATAGACATCAATATTCCTAAGTTAGATCCTTTTGTACATAAGGTATATATCAATAGTGCTCGTAAATTATATAGTAACGTATATTTATTCGAAAAAAGCATTAGTCCTCTTCAGACACAAAAAAATGCTCGTGAATTGGAGCATATTATCCAAGAGGCAATTTTAACAACTATTCGCGAAAGTATTCCAACAGAAGATATTATCCGCGCTTACATGGATGAAAGTGTTGAACAAGAGGAAGAGGTATTTATAGAAAATGTAAAAGAACCTGAAGTTATAAAACCATCTTCTATTGAAGAAGAAACTATAGAAGGTGCTTCTAATGAAAATGAAGAGGAAAAAGAAGAGGTCGTTCCAGTTACGCCAACAATTAAAAATCTAGACGATGAGAATGTTGTTACAAAACTGACTTTTAATGACATTGATTCAGCAATCACAGTAAATAACGAAGAACAACAAATAGAGGCACCAAAAACATTGGAACGTTTGGAAGACATTAGTGTATCGCGTGCGTTAGAACGAAAAATGGAAGAAGATGCCGAATCAGACGAGGATGATGAACGTATTCAAATCCATACAGATACCATGGATTTGACCGGATTTGATGTACTGGATGAACCAACCAGTAAAGTTGAAAGTGCGGATATATTCTTAGAGGCCGAAGAATTGCCCTAATTATATGGATCATAAAGTTAATATATGAACAACTTCATGTGGTTCAAGATCATGTGGAATAACGAAAAATCGCGGTCGTACATTGAACGAATCGGTTATACTTACTGTTACGTTATTCTTCTTTTGAAAAAAATTGTTTTGTTTCCACCTTTGAAAGAGAACACAAAAAATAGCAATCCATAATAAAGATGAGTACATGTTTATTATGTTGTTGAATCTTTATCTTTTTTAACAAAAACAATTCGTTGAAAAAAAAGGGAAAATATCGTTATACACATATATTTAGGAAAATGGACGATATGTTTGTTGTTGCTACATTTATTACAGTTGCTTTTTGTTTGGCTAAGTTTATAGAAGTAAAATACTTTCACGAGGAAACAAAACCATTAAAAGACGTGGTTCGTGATTGTGTATTAGTATTATTGAGTTCATTATGCGGGTCATTTCTATATTTTCACTTTCAATCCTACATTCGCGATTTTTTCAACGTAGTTACCGAAACAAAAGTCTTAAACAATGCTACAACTGAAGTCTTTACTGACACCCCTAGTTTTTAAGGAACAATCCCTGATTCTTTTCGTTACTCGTCCCATAACGAGCAACCAAAATAGTTTTTAAAGTACTCGTCCGATATTAATTCCTCTGTATTTTCTTTATTTTCTTTATTTTCTTTATTTTCTTTATTTTCTTCGGAAACATCTAGACGATATATTTTCTTCGAACGACTCTTGGTTCGCGTTAGTGTTGGTTTAGTTACTACCTTATTCCTCGTGTTTAAATTCGACATTGTTTGTTTTTCAATAAACAAGAAGGTATGTGTGTTTGATGAAACCATGATATATTTAATAAATAATGTATTATTTTATAAAATAATATTTTATCTTACTTTCAATTTTATTCGATTATTATTTGTTTATGTAACATGGTAACATATCTATATTTACACATGATTCTACAATTTCATGAACCATATATTGTTTAAAGTAATCATAATCGAGTTGTTTTTCTGGCGTATGATTATGAACACTACGCGCTATCATTTTGTATAATTTAAAACTAGGATACCTTTCTTCTCCATTTCGTTTATATAATATATTTTTTCCATTATCATCTAAACACCATCGCTTAATTGTTTTCTGTAATTCATCTAACTCTTCTTCTTTATCATCAATGTCCATGACAAAATCAAACAAGGAAGATCCTAAACGGCATAAATCAAAACTGTTATTTGGTTCTAATCTTGGACGTTTGGAATTCATAAATGGTTCGCAGTTGTATTGTGTAACTGCGTCTCCATCTTTTGCAAAACTATCACTACAAAATATTTTCCCTTGGAATTTAAAAATTGCTCGACCGAAATCAATAATCTTGAATATTTTTCCATAGGTCGGTACTTTGTAGTGTTTATTGTCGTATGTATAATGTAAAAATTCCTCGTCTGTTTCGATATACATGATATTATTTGTATGTAAATCATTATGTGTAAAAGAATACATTTTCTGATAAATTAGTAAAATCATCACTATTTGAAATAAAATACTTGCTCCGGATTTTTCATCCACTTTATCATCTGCGAATAAATCATCTAGCGTACCATGACATTTCTCCATTGATATCATTTGTATAGGAAAATTATGAATATATGCGAATAATTCTTCGTCCTCACTATCCTCACTGTTCTCACTATCCTCACTGTTCTCACTTTCCTGACTGTCCTCACTTTCCTGACTGTCCTCACTTTCCTGACTGTCCTCACTATGAATACTTTCTTCTTCTGAA
>Ga0209137_1001127_pt1 | contig 26066 bp, 22 predicted proteins | sample SaaInl5LU_22_DNA_FD_184642 | JGI IMG/M metagenome (GOLD analysis project Ga0209137, IMG submission 184642) | Marine microbial communities from expanding oxygen minimum zones in the Saanich Inlet - ESP_105LU_22_DNA (SPAdes) (version 2) | ecosystem: Environmental > Aquatic > Marine > Intertidal...
GAGTTCGACAGATACTTTTTGGCTTGCGGTTACCAAGACCATCACCTGGGTTCCGTTGTACGTGGTGTTACTTGCACGAATTATTAAATCCAGTGAAAATCACAGTGTTTGGATATTCCGAATCGCTCTGCTTGTTGCGGGTGTCCTCTTGTGGGACCAAGGCTCTGGCTTGTTTAAACAATGGGTAGCACGACCTCGACCTTGCCATGAAGTTGACGGCTTGCGTGTTTTGGTGCATTGTTCACCCTTCGGTTTTTTTTCCGCCCATGCCGCCAATTCGTTTGGAATCGCTTTTTTAACTAGGCGCTGGCTGCACTCCTCATGGCTGCCCGTGTTACTCCTAGTGGCGGTTCTTCAAAGTTTCTCGCGATTGCATCTCGGAGTGCACTATCCTTTAGATCTCCTCGCAGGAGCTATCTTTGGCTTCTTGGGTGCCCGATTACTAGGACGCATCGATCAAAATTTTGCATAATGAATACGTGGTCTCTATTTAGTGTGTTTCTTGGTGGCGGTATAGGTGCCGTATTGCGCTATGCGAGTACCCAGTGGTGGGTGAGTCTACCTGTCTTACACGGTCGTGGTCACTGGGCAACACTCATCGCCAACCTCATGGCAAGCATTACCTTAGTGCTCGTCTATAAATACACTGAAGGTCGTCCGGTACTACTACTTTTATTAGCAACGGGTCTTTGCGGCGGATGGTCAACGTTCAGCACCTTCAGCTTTGAGACGGCACAGCTCTTTCATTCCGGTCGCCCTATCGAGGCATTAGCTTACGTGTTTGGAAGTACTGCGATTGGAGTAGGTGTGGTGTATTTGATTGCCGAGCGTCTCCTTTGGATTGCGCCGAGATAATATTACCGCAGCAGGTACAGGGTCCCTTGTTTCTGCACGGGTTTATCATTCATCCCTCGAGCAAAAACGGTCCATGTGTATACGTTTTGTTCTGCGTCGCCGCCATTAGGATAGGAACCGTCCCAGCCTACTTTCGGATCGGTACTGGAGAATACTTCTTCCCCCCAACGATTAAATATCTTCAGTGAAAAATCCTTGATGCCTACTGCGGTAGCAAAGAAAATTTCATTCTTGCCGTCACCGTCTGGTGTAAAGGCGTTTGGTACGAAAATGAGCGTTTCAGGGTTTATTCTAATCTGTGCGGTTGACGTATCTGGACAGTCGAAAGTGTTAATAACCACATGTTCAACTTCGAACCAGCCTGTATCTGTATAAGAATGGTTTAGTGTACGCTGATTGTAATACAAACTACCGTCGCCCATAGCTGTGATGATTCGATCCGACGGATCTGCTGCTAGATCTGTGATTTCAATATTTGAAGTATAAATCGTCGTGGTGGTAGGGTCTGCAATAAAGGCGCTCGTCGGCGAAGGATGGACGGTAATAAAGTCTTCGTAGAATACATCGATTGTATCGGTACACCCCTCAATAAAGTATATGGTCAAGGAGACGTCGTAGGTTCCTGGATCCGTATAGGTATATACCGCAGCACTATCATTGCTTAATACGCCGTCACCAAAATCCCAATTATAAATCACCTGTCCGTCCGTGATTGTACTGTCCCAGAACTCCACGGTAAACGGTGCACAGCCCACCTGGTTTTGTACCGTGACATCGGTTTCTGGGCGTCTATAAATACGAACGGTATCTATGTAAGTATCCGTACACCCTTGTTCTTCAACCGTTAAGGTTATGATGTGATCTCCCCAACTCGTGAAGACTACCGGAGGAGGAGTCCAGCCGTTGAAGGTGGCTAACGAAGCATTATTCCCAAAGTCCCAACTCGCTGTAGCATGGCCTCCGTTTGAACTTTGATTTTGGAAGGAAATCATGTTTTCATCGAAGCACACGGAACCGCTAAAAGAAAATTTAGGTCGAACCGGATTGTACAGCTCGTAGGTTACCTCAGCGGTATCAGTACACGGCCATCCCGGATTAAGAACAAGCTGAATAGTATATGTCCCTGTATCGCTGTAGGTGTATTGCGGATTTCTTCCGGTTGAACTGGCCCCTGGATTGTTCGGGTCGTTCCAAAGCCATAAGTAGTCGGTTCCATTATACGAGGAGTCAGGTAGACGTATCGTGGTTCCATTACATACTGTGTTCTGCTGGTAGATTTGAGGCGTTGGATCAGCGACAACATTACTTTGACATGTCGTTACGTTGAATTGGTAATCACGCCTTAACGTAGAGAGCAATACCCCATTACTGTCATACTCTTCAGCACAAACGGCAAAGACATATTGCCCGGTACCTATAGGTGTCCCTGAAAGAATACCTGTGCTGCTGTTTACACTTATTTGTGGATTACTAGGCATCGGGTAGGATGCTGAATAAGGAAATACGAATGGGACCCAGTTGTATGGAGGAGCGCTAGGTGGGTTCGGTGCCGGAGAGTTTTGCGATCCTCCGTGTAGGGGTTGACATAAGGAGTAAAATACGGAGTCTCCATCCAGCTCATTTACGGAAAAGTTAACATTAAGACTGTCGTCCTTACACATCACGATCGGTGGGTCAGAGATAAATCGGGCGGAACTGTTACAAACAGAATCTTGTGGTGGGATGGTAATGTGGTAGGTGTTTCCCCAAGTTCCGGAATTCGCTACGTTGTTGATGGTTTGGTTCCGGCAACAACGCTGATATACAATCGTGTATCCGTGCGTACTGGGGGCCAGGGTAACATTCGTTGTATAAGTAGCCTTCTCAGTACAAACGTTCGGAGGCGTTTGTAAACAAGGGTTTGAAATGACAGCTGGAATGTTGATGATTGCGCCGCGATTGACGTTTACTGTAGTCACCGCGAGGTTCTGACTGGCGCCGCCGTAGACCGTGATAGGCGCCTGCTGATCGAAAGGCGCGCCACTAGAATTACAATCTCGGTAGATGGTAAGTCTTATTTGGTAGATATTGCCGTTAGAATTGGTTCCGACACATTGGTACGAAATTTCTCCACCAACCAAGTGTGCTGCATTTCCAGTAAAGGACAGCAGTAAAATCACCATGGTTAGGAGGTACTTTCTCATACTCTAAATGTACTGAAATATTCCTCTAAGTGCCTGCAATTAAAGTGCCAAGCTTTTGAATGGAAAGATGACTTTGTAGCCGGCTTTTCGCAGTAGTTTTTTGGATGAAGCGAGGCGTGTTACGAGTATGAAATCTCCACCCCATCCACCCAAGCTTTTGGCTTGTCCATGAAAGTCTGAAAAATGAGTGTCTTTGACTTTGGGCAAACCGAAATGCTCGCTAATCAATGTTTCGTGCTCAATGATGACTGTTTCGAGTTCAAGAACGGTTTGTGAACCGAGAAACGCGTCAGTCAGCATATTGAACCTCTCGATTTGCGTATCAGTAAAGGGCTTCTTATCGACCAATTTTAAACTGTCCGAGGTCAGCTGCTTGTTTCCACTGTATACAAATCCAATATCGTGGGTAAACTCAAAGTTGATCTTGGTAGGCTCTATGATTGCTTTTTCACCAGACAACGAATAAAGAATAGGCCCTTTTGCTGTTCCACAAGCTAAGTCGTACCCACTTCCGCCATGAACTTTTCGAAATTCGGTCAGAGGGTCGGTGCCAGTGCATTGCGCTAAAAGGGAAGCTAGTGTACTGGATGAGCCAAGACCCCATTCTGATGGAAATTCCAATTCCGTAGTGAAAATACCAGGGCGATCTAATAAGGCAGTACAGTGTTGCATCACCTTGAGCTGGTCTACAAGACGTTGCGCGATGATTTGATTGGAAGTGCCAGTAATATTTAATCCCATGTTAAACTCCGCCCAGAACCAAGTTTCTCCGGTATGACTTTTAGCAACCCATTGAATCAGATCGTCTGTTGGGTTGGGTTTGTAGTTCAAAGTTTGCCCGTAACGTGTAGGTATAGCAAGCCCTTTAGCGCCTTGGGTAATCGCATATTCGGAGGTAAGTAAAAGCTTGCCGTTGGCTCGGTAATTCAGCATGGTTGAGGTCTACTTCTCTACCTCTGGGGTAGGTATACCACGCAAATTAGTGAAGTAATTGACAACTTCCCTATGATGAGGGACCTTATCCTTAAAGTAAGCTGCTATTTTCTCCTTTTCTTCAACTGTTGCCTCGAGTTGAGTTAGGATATTCATCAAGTGCATTTTCATATGTCCTTTTTGAATACCGGTAGTAACCAATGCTCGGAGTGCTGCGAAATTTTGAGCAAGACCACTCACCGCAACAAGACCCATAAGCTCTTCAGCTCCTGGATTGCCGAGCATTTCTAGTGACTTCACGACCAATGGGTGAAGCTTTGTAAGTCCGCCTACAACACCTAACGAAAGTGGGATTTCGATCCAAAAGGTGAAGATATTGTTCTCTACAGTACAGTGTGTGAGGCTTTTGTATCTACCTGTTGCGCTAGCATGCGTGTGACAGGCTGCTTCCACAGCGCGAAAATCATTACCTGTTGCAATAATCACGGCGTCTATACCGTTCATGATGCCTTTGTTGTGTGTCGTAGCGCGATACGGCTCAGCGTTTGCAATATCGATGGCGCGCTTAAATTTACGAGCGAAATCTTCACCACTTACTCCTTCACTAGCGAGCTGGTCCACTGGACAAGAAACAGAAGCGCGAACGATACAGTTCGGCGTGTAGTTGCTTAAAATTCGCATGACGACTTCAAGTTTTGAAGCATCGATTTGTGCGTGACGGTCGGCGAAGGACTCGAGTTGTTTCGCCATCTCTTCGAGATTGGAGTTGATGAAATTGGCTCCCATAGAGTCGCAAGTTTCAAAAACCACTTCGAGTTGGTAATAGTTTGCGAGGTCGGCAGTTTTATCCACCAGTTTTATTGAGGTTATACCACCTCCACGAGCCTCCATGTTTGCTGTAAGTGGAGCAGTACGCTCACGAAGTTCTTGTTCTAGTTCTACGAAATCAGAAAACAGAGCGGATGCATCACCTTCGTACATAAAGTGCACGTGGCCGATCTTTTCCATACTGATCACCTCTGCTTTAAAACCACCGCGTTCTAACCAGTAGCCAGCACTTTTAGCTGCTGCTGCAACCACCGAACTTTCTTCAATCGCCATCGGAAGCGTGTAGAATCGGTTGTTGATTTTAAAGTTGGGTGCAACGCCATAAGGCATGTAGTAGTTCGTCATGGTGTTCTCAATGAACTCGTCATGACGTTTTTGTACCTCTGCGTCTGAGTGCCAATACGTCGTGAAAACTTCACGAGCTGCTTCAGGGTCTGCAAAATTGGAGGTGGTTAACCACTCTAATTTTCCTTCTTTGCTGAGTTTTGAAAATCCTTTTATGGGCTGTTTCATGGCAGTAGCATTTAAGTTGCAAAGGTAACGCCTTAGCGCTAAGAATGTTTTAAATGATCCAAGTACTCCTGAATTTCATTGTAGAGCAATCCGCTACCGCCACCATAGTGTTCGATAACTGTCGTGTTCGAATCGCCTGCAATTGTATGCCATGTTTCGATCAAGCTGGGTGATGCGCCTGGGCCGATCAATAGGATGTCTGCCCCGCGTTGTAAGAGCTTGGTGGTTTCGTCTACTTCATTGGAAGTGATCACACTCCAATTTTTTCCACGTGAAAGTAGCCGCTTCATAATTCTCGGCATCTCAAGGTTCGTGGTGAAGTAAATAAATGAAAGCTTCGTATGGAATAACATGGCTTAAGCGGACATCGGTACATCAATCAGCAAAATTCTGCTGCCCGGTGATGTCGCTTGGATATTTACTTCTGTAGATTCCCAAACTCCCAGTGCATCTCTTTTTGCAAGTGCCTCTCCCTCCACAGTAAAGCTGCCATTCAGTACAAAAGCGTACACGCCGTTGTTACTGCTTTTAATGCGGTAGGTTAAATGTTCGTTTTGGTCGAATGTGCCCATGTGAAACCAAGCATTTTGATGTATCCAAACGCCAGCATCGTCTGGGCTTGGACTAAGCACTTGGTGCAGGGTGTTGTGCACGTTGAGGTCGGGGAGTGGTATCTGATCATAACGCGGATTCACATCACGCTGATTCGGAAAGATCCAAATTTGAAGGAATTTCACCTCATCAGAAGAGCTGGCATTGAATTCACTATGAAATATCCCAGTTCCCGCGCTCATCACTTGGATTTCCCCTTCCTTTATGATGGCTTGGTTTCCCATACTGTCCTCATGTGCTAGGTTTCCTTCAAGAGGAATAGAAATAATCTCCATGTTGTCATGGGGGTGTTTCCCAAATCCCTTGCCGGGTGCGACGATATCATCATTCAATACGCGTAACAATCCAAAATTCATTTTTTGTGGATTGTAATAATTGGCAAAACTAAAGCTGTGGTGGCTGTTGAGCCATCCGTGATTTGCCGCGCCGCGGCTATTTGAAGGGTGATGTACTTTTTTCATAATGCAAACTTACTTAGTCATTGTTATAACAACTAATATAACGAAAGTAAGTTCACAGTAGGAGTGACAAAATTTAAAGCTGTTTTAGGACTTCTTGATCGATCGCCTTTTGAACCTGGGCTAGCTCCCTAGAATACTTGCGGAGTTCTTCGAGTCTGCGTTCCATTTCAGCCGCATTTATCTTGCGGTGGTCTTCAGAAACCTTGTTTAAATGTTCGACGACATTTTTTGCTTCGAACTTCATTCGATTGAGCAGTTTGTATTCGTCTTTCTTTAAAGGATGCATATGCGGGGTCTTTTACATCTGAGAACAAAAATCGGTATTTTAAAGGTCAATTTGGACGGCGGCAAAACTCTAGTTACTAACATTCTGACCTCTGTTAGGCTCTATTTAACTGCAAGTCAGTCGTGTAGGATTGTTTTGTGGTGATGCGTTCGTATAATGTATCTTCAGCATTTATTCATGAACTAATTCGCTCGAGATAAAGAATCACGAGCTTTTCAGTTGTAACCAGATAAACCGTAATGAAACAATACATGACTACGCTGCTTTTGGCAGCTTCAACAGTAATGTTGGGCCAGTCCCTTCCCTTTGATTTTGAATCACCTACTTCAGGAATGCAAGGGTATGATGGTGCAACTTTTGATATCGTGGCAAATCCTTCAACTACGGGGAATACTAGCTCGAGTGTAGCGAAGATTGTCAAGGTGAACGTATCCGACCTGTGGGCAGGTGGAAAGATTGTAGGCGTTAGTTCGCTCGATTTCTCAACCTCTGCGACTAGTGTTCTGTCAATGAAGGTGTATACTACTGAACCAGTAGGTACAGTAATCAAAGTTAAATTGGAAACGCCTTTCACTTCAGAAGTTGATGCGGTAACTACAGTGAGTGGTGCTTGGGAGACCTTGAAATTTGATTTTGGGATTCCTGCACCTACGGGAAGTGTGGATCTCGTGATCATGCCACAACCCCATACTCAAGGTGGTGGCAACACATTCTACGTTGATGATATCATGCAGATCGAGGAGAATATTGCTACGCCAAGAACAGATTTGCCGATCACTTTTGAGTCAGGTACGTATACCGATCACTTCTTCAGCTTTGAAAGTGCAACGTTTAAAAGTTTGCCGAACCCTGATGTTAGTACAGCCAATCCTAGTGCAAACGTAGGTCGTGTGATACGTTACCTAGGCGCACCTTATGGAGGTAGTAAGATTACATTCACGAACGACGTCGACTTTGATAATCATCCAGTTCTTACCATGAAGGTTTGGACCACGGCTCCAGTGGGTACAGACATTACTCTAAAAGCAGAAAAGCCATTTTGGGGTGAAGAGCGTACTGCGCAAACCACCAAGTCAGGCGAATGGGAAACGTTGTCGTTTGACTTCACCGGTGTTGTTGCAGACATGCCAACCTTAGCTTTCTTATTTGACTTTACGGCGGGAAGTACGAATGTGGGTGATGGTTCTGCGGCATCGACGTTTTATTTTGATGACGTAAAGTATTCAACCGTTCCATTATCAACGCCGGAGTTGGCGTTGTCCAATTTCAGCGTTTATCCTAATCCAGCTTCTGATCAGTGGCTCATCTCTAATGCTGAGGTCGCTTCGTTTGACGTTTCTATTCTGGATCTAAACGGTAAACTTCTCGGCCAATTTAAGGGCAGCAACTCCCAAGTATTGATCGATGCTTCGGAATACGCAGCTGGAACCTACTTTGCTAAGATCACCTCAGGTCAAGGAACCCAATTTTTGAAAATGACTAAATTCTAAACTCGGATTATAGTTTAAAAGCCCCATCAAAATGAATTTTTGGTGGGGCTTTTTTTATTCGATCTAGGTACTCCAAGTCTAAAATTGAGCATAAAAAAAGCCCTTCAGTCATACCGAAGGGCTTTTAGGTGGTGGTGATGGACGGAATCGAACCGCCGACACATGGATTTTCAATCCATTGCTCTACCAACTGAGCTACATCACCTCCGTAAGAGGACGGCAAATATACACTTTAGATTCAATTGTAAAAACTCTTTTTCTAAAATTATAATATCAATATCTGGTCGTTTCACGATTCGGTGCGACGCCTTGAATACTAAGAATTGTTTATCAGTGGTTTACAAGTACCTGAGGGTTTTTACAAGAATTGACCTTTGTACTATTAACTTGCAGACCTCCGCACAAGCAAATGAAAAATTTTCTCATCGATTCACTTTGTAATGAAAGTAACTGAATACACTCGCCTACTCGTTTTTGATCAAGGGAATACCTTGGTGAAATTAGGCTTGTTCGTGGACGACATTCTGGTTGATCATAAGCAGTACGAGTCGAGTGCGAATGAAGACCTTTCGAAGTATATAGAAGAATTGCGGGTTCATTACCCGGATTGTCAGTTTTTTGGGATTTCTTCCGGGGATTCGAACGCATTGCCAGAGATTTTCAAAGAAGGATGCGCTACTAGAGAACAAATCAAAGGACCTTTGGAAGTATCCTATAAAACCCCAAAGACCTTGGGGATGGATCGACTTGCAATGGCATCGTCGGCTAATCTAGAGTATGGTGGAGATGTTCTCGTGGTCACCATGGGTACCTGTATTACTTATAATATTGTTAAAAAATCATCTTTTTTAGGTGGAGCAATCTCACCAGGATGGGCCATGCGTTACCGCGCTATGCATGAATTTACAGCGGGTTTACCGCTAGCTACTTTTGATGAATCATCTGCGCTACTAGGTGTCGATACTCATGGTAGCTTGAGGGCTGGCGTAGATATTGCTGTTCAGGTAGAGGTAGAGGGTATGATAGAGCGTTACTGCCATCAGTATGATATTAAATGTGTTGTGCTCTGTGGAGGAGATGCAAAACGTTTGTCTAAGCCCTTAAAAAAATACATATTTGCACCCGCTAATTATGAATTACACGCGCTCAAGCGAATACATGACTATTTCGAAACAACAGGCCAGCTTTAACATGCCCTTCAAGGCACTCCTTCTCGGAGTGTTCTTTTCGCTGGCACTCTCTTCTTTTGCGCAGACCAACTCTGTTAGCCCACTTAGTATAGGTGGTTTAGGTGAAACTACATTCGGCGTTACGCCAACCTTCTTAGGGCTGGGTGGAACGGGAATTGCCTACTCAGACCGATATTCTATTAACATGCTCAACCCGGCGGGGTATACGAATTTGTACTACACCACAATGGAAATGAGTGGCGCTCATCGTTCTTTTCAGCATCGAATAGCCGCTGATGGCGTTGATCAGACCAATTTTAACTCCTATTTCGATTACTTCGGCTTCGGATTTAAATTCAACGATTGGGCCGCAGGTGCTTTTTCATTATCGCCATATGCTGCGAAAGGGTATAGTATTAGTGTAGCCGACAGTTCTGATGATTTTGGTGTGTATGAATACAGAAGTATAGGTAACGGCGGTTATGACCAATTCAAAATAGGTCTAGCGGCTGAACCTGTCAAGTGGTTCTCGATCGGAGCGAACATGCGCTATGTATTCGGTGAAGTCACACAGAGCAACAAAACAATTATTGCAGACAACGCTTTCCTCTCCGTGAGTAAAACCAATAAGAACGGTATTAGCGATTTTAGCTTTGACTTTGGAACCCAGCTCAAAGGTGAGTTTGGAAAATACAAAGTGAACTTAGGTGCCGTTTATGCACTAGGTGGTTCAATGAACGCACGACAGATTTCAACGCAGTACTCGTTCATCAACAGCGGTATTGTGGAAACTCCGGTGGACACACTTTTTTACAATCTCGCAGAGAATGGAACCATGACCCTTCCGTCTTCTTATGGTCTCGGCATCAGTCTTGCTAAAACCATCGAGAACGCGCCTATCAACGCATGGGATTTAGTTGCAGATTATAGAGTGACCAATTTTAGCGAATATCTCGACTTCGTACCTGAAGGAGGTGCAGTACCTCCGGCGACTCTAAATAATTCTCAGCGCATCAGTGCTGGATTTGTTTTTGTTCCAGCCTATACCTTCAAAGGATTTCGTAGATCGTCGAATTATTTTGCCATCGCCCGTTACCGTTTCGGTGCATTTACAGAGACTGGGCAGTATACTTGGGATAGTGACCCATACACTTCGAGAGAGGTTTCTATGGGAATGAGTTTCCCGATTATCTACAGATCTTTAGCTCCAGGTGAACAAAAGGCAAGCTTTTTGAATATATGTATAGGGAGAGGACAACGCTGGGATGGCTTGAGTACTTCTTTACAGGAAGATTATTGGAATTTTAATTTAGGTATCACCCTGAATGACAAATGGTTCCAGCAATTTAAATACAGATAAAAACAACAATGATTATGAAACGAATTCTATTCGTTCTTGGCGCAGTCTTGATGACTGTCGGTGTTAACGCTCAAAGCAAATGGGGCGAAACTGCTGCAGATTCAGTAACCTGTTACGAGAACTACAACATTTTTGGGTCGTACTACCAGAGCAAAAACTACATCGATGCCTTCGATTCGTGGTTGAAAGTTTATGAGGTATGTCCAGGTGCTAAAAAAGCAACGTACATCTATGGTCCTAAAATCGTAGAAACAAAAATTAAAGCCACAGAAGATGCCGCTCAAAAACAAGAGCTAGTGGATCTTTTGGTTGGTCTGTATGACAACCGTTTGAAGTACTTCCCAGGTAAAGAAGGATATGTTCTTTCTGAAAAAGCATCGAAGTACATCAAATACAACAAAGACAGTGTAGAACAGGCTGCTGTATACTTCGAGCAAGCTTATGCGGTTGCTGGTAATGAGATGTCTGCAAGTCAGTTGAATGCATACTTCTTGACCAACATTCGTCTCTTTAACATCACTAAAGATGTTGACGGTCTTTTCTTGGTGTACAACCGCGCTATCGAAGCGTTAGAGTACAACTCTATGAAAGAATCGAACGAGATCAGCCAGCTAAGTGCAAAAGCGGATAGCGTAGAGTTGACGTCAAAGGAGCAGAAAACTTTGAAGAGAAGTGAAAAGTCTGTGGCTAACTTTGATAAAGTACAGAGCAATATCGAAAAGGCGCTTAGCCCGTTGTTGACGTGTGAGAAACTTGCTGTGATCTACAACGAAGATAAGTTTGAGGAGCACAAAGACGACACAGAGTGGTTGAAGCGTGCTGCGAAAATGCTACAAAAAGAGCGTGAAGGTGAAGACGGTGAAATGACCAGCTGTACAGACAACCCAGTATTCCTTTTGATTGCAGAGCGTTTGTATGAATTGGAGCCGAGTGCAAGTGCTGCTCGTTCTATGGCTAAACTAGGTGTTCGTAAGAGCGACTGGTCGATGGCGAAGAAATACTACCTCGAGGCAGTCGCACAAGAGGAAGATCTACGTAAAACAGCAGATGATTACATGGGACTTGCTTACGTAAACAACAAGATGGGTGCACTAAGCTCAGCGAAGAGCAACTGTTTGAAAGCGGGTCAGCTTCGTAAAGGATGGGGGAACCCGTACCTCTACCTTGCGACCATTTATGCGGATGCAGCAGGAACTTGTGGTGCGAATGCAGTAGAGAAAAATGCAGTGTACTGGGCAGCGATTAACAAGCTGAACTATGCGCGTAGCATCGATCCAAGCATTGCTAGCAAAGCTCAAAAATTGATTAATGCCTACAGTGCTGCAGTACCAGATAAAGGGGTTGCTTTCCAGTTAGGTTTTAAAGAAGGCGATAAGATTGATATCGGTTGCTGGATTAATGAAACTGTTGCCGTTAAGTTCTACTAAACAGCAGCGCATTCATAAAATACAAAGATCAAATCCCTGGGTACAGATGTGCCCGGGGATTTTTTTTAGCACTATTTTAGATACGTGAAACAAACGTTAGGCCCACACCACAGAAAGTCTCATTTTCCCTTAACGCGAGAAGTGTTAGGGCTTTCTTTGGGGCTTGTTTTCTTGGGTCTGCTTGGGGCTTGTGCGAACGAAGAGTCGATGGTTGAACAAATCAACGCTCCGCTAAAAAGCTACCCATTAAACGAACAGTTCGGTGCGCGTATCACCTACAGTGATAGTGGACTTCAAGTCTTGGAAATTCAAAGTGGTATCGTTCAGGATTTCGGAAATCTAGATCCCGCTTATGTCTTTTTTGGCCGCGGACTCGAGGTGAAGTTTTACAATGGTGAATCCCTCGGTTCCACAGTGCTCACGGCTGATACCGCTCGACAACTCAAGAAAGACGATCTTTGGGCGATAGGAGGAAATGTCACCGTGACTAATGGGAAGGGGGAGCGTATGCAAACCGAGCTTTTGTATTGGGATAAGACTTCCGAACGCCTCTATAGTGATGCTCCAGTACAGATTATTACCGACGGTCAGCTGATTATGGGCAAAGGCTTTGAAGCTGATCAAGAATTTAATACATACCGCCTGTTTAAAGTGCAGGGAGAAATAACGATTGACGATGAATAGAGCGATGCGATTTATTGAATTATTATGGCTAGGTGTTGCTGCCGTGAGTGCTGTGGAGATTTACGCCGCTTGGGGCAATACCTCACGTACCCTTCAGTTTAGCCTGTTCTTTGGAGCAGCGGTATTTATGTACTTTTTGCGTAGACGGTCTCGATTACGTCAGCATAAAAAATAAAACAAGCGCAGGTGTCATTACTACTTCTCATTGCCATAGCAGTACTCTCTTCCGCTTTGTTCTCCGGTTTGGAGATGGCCTATCTCAGCATCAACAAACTGCACGTGGAACTCGAGCGCCAGAAAGGTGGTGTTGGATACAAGGTGATGGGGTATTTGATGGATCGACCGGCTGCGTTTATCGCTGCCATTCTGGTTGGAAATAATGTAGCCTTAGTGCTTTACGGAAACTACATGCACAAGATTTTAGTGCCAGTTTTCGAGGGTTGGTCCGCTCTAGAATATTTGGTGTTGCTCCTTGAAACGAGTATTTCGACCGTAATCATCTTGGTATTTGCTGAATTTTTGCCAAAAACGCTGTTTCGTCAAAATGCGGAAGGAATCATGCGCTGGTTGAGTGTTCCTGCTTTCTTACTGTTTTGGATACTTCGCTTACCGAGTGCTTTAATGCTTGGTCTGAGCCAATTTTTCTTGCGCTATGTATTCCGCTTGGAGCTTGAGGAAGAGCGTACGGTTTTGGGTAGGGTGGAATTGGACCATTATGTTCGTGAACGCGTATCGAACCATTCGGAAGGGGCAGAGGATGTCGATCCAGAATTGGAAATTTTCAAAAACGCCTTAGAATTTCCAGAAACCAAAGCGCGAGAATTCATGATACCGCGCACAGAGATTGAGGGGGTCGAAGTCAGTGAATCGCCCGAACGCGTCCGTGAACTGTTCATCGACAATGGCTTTTCTAAGCTGCTTGTTTATGAAGAGAATGTCGATAAAATCATCGGATATGTACATGCCTTTGAACTGTTTAAGAAGCCTGAAAACCTCCAGCGTGTACTGCGCCCGGTGAGTTTTATTCCTGAGAGTATGCGTGCAGATGAGATTTTGAATCTGTTCACTAAGGAGAAAAGGAACATTGCCGTGGTACTTGATGAGCACGGTGGTACAAGTGGAATGATCACTCTTGAAGATGTGATTGAGGAGATTTTTGGAGAAATAGAGGATGAACATGATTCCGAGGCTTTGCTCGAGCGCAAGGTGAAGGAAGGAGAATGGCTCTTTTCTGCACGCTTGGAAGTTAGCGATATCAACGAAAAATGGGGGCTTGATTTGCCCGAAAGTGAAAATTACAACACCTTGGGGGGCTATATTTTAGACTTGTATCAGAGCCTTCCAGAGAAGGGTACGGTGGTCCGCAGCGAGGATTATTTGTTCGTGGTTCAGAAAACTCGATCAAATAGGCTCGAAGAGGTGCTTGTAAAGGCCAATTAATTGGTCCAAAATCTTATATTCGCACACTCATTACTTTAATTGCAGTAAAATGGCAACAATCGAACGCATTAGACAGCGCTCAGGACTTTTGATCGTCGTAGTATTTGTAGCACTATTGGCTTTCTTGTTAGGAGATTTATTCCGCTCAGGTGGATCTAAGTTTTTTGGTGATCCAAACGTGATCGGAACCGTAAATGGAAGAGACGTAACTCGTCTTGAGCTCAGCCAGGGAATGGAAGAGCTCAGAGTGGGTAACCCTCAACAATATGGCAACGCGAGTAGCTTACAGCTCTCGAACTTCGTGTGGAATACTATCGTAACAGACGAGGTCTTGTCCGCAGAATTAGAAGCTGCTGACATGAACGTTAGCGAGCAAGAAATTTACTTTGACATCATCAACAACCCTAACATTCGCCAGAACTTCACTGGGCAGAACGGTCAGTTTGATGACAACATGTTCAAAAGCTACATCGCACAGATTCGCGAGAACAGAGATGCTACTGAACAAAGCGCAGAGATGTGGTCGCAGTGGATCGCTTTCGAAAAGGCGGTAAGCGGACAGAGCAAAAACTTCAAATTCACGAATGCAATCGAAAAAGGTGTATTCATGCCTTCAGCGCTTGTTGAGGTGGAGTTGAACCGCTCAAACGCCCAACACCCAGCGCAGTACGTTTACGTTCCTTACATCGACATCAATGAAGATGACATTGAAGTAAGCGAAAGTGATGTAAAGGCGTATTACAACAAAAACAAAGAGACTTTTGAGCAGGATGCTGCTCGTAATATCGAATTCATCAACTTCCCGTTGCAGCCGTCCAATTCGGACCGCGAGGCGGTTCGTGCTGAATTGGCAACATTAGCTTTAGAGTGGTTTAGCGTCACTGACGATTCTGTCTTCGTGAACCTTCATAGTGATGTTCGCTTCGTATCGCAATACTTCACAGAAGTGGAGCTTGTAGGTACAGGTTTGGATACACTTGTAGCTGGTCAGGATGTAGGTTACCAGAAAGGTCCGTTGGATCTAGGGAACGCATTCTCGGTAGTGAAATTGGTAGACAAGAAAGTCCTAGCGGATAGCGTTCAAGCTCGTCATATTTTGATCCCGTTCGCTGGCGCAACTCGTGTTGATCCATCTGTAACGCGCTCTCCACAAGAGGCGAAGGCACTTGCAGACAGCTTGCTTAGTGTTTTGAAATCTGATCCAAGCGCCTTTGATGCACTATCACAAGAATTCTCAGGTGACGTTGTTGCTAAAGAAAAAGGTGGTGACCTCGGTTACTTCAAGCGTGGCATGATGGCACGTCCATTCGAAAACTTCAGCTTCTTTGGTAAAGAAGGCGATTTAGGTGTTGTACCTACTCAGTTTGGTTTCCACGTGATTGAGATTACTGATCAAAAAGGTGCAAACGAAGCTTATAAAGTAGGTCAAATCGTTCGTGAGATCCTTCCTTCTGATGAGACGATTCAAGGACTTTACGGTCAGGCATCTGCTTATGCAGCTGCAGCACAAAGCGCTGACGATTACCGTGCACTTGCAAGCGAGCAAGGATTGTTCTTGCGTCCTGCACGTAACCTAGGTCGTTTGGATGAAACTGTTCCAGGTTTAGGTGTTTCTCGCCGCGTAGTACGTTGGGCTTGGGACGAAGAACGTGAGGAAGGTAATATCGGTCTTCTAGAGAACGATGGTAAAGGCTACGTTGTTGTGGTATTGACAGATGTTCTCGAAGAAGGTGCGACACCTTTTGAATTGGTCAGAACTCAATGTGAGCAAGCTGCTAAGAAAGCGGCAAAGCAAGAAAAAGTGGAGGAGATGGTTGCTTCAGCTCTAAAGAGCGCAAGCAGTATTTCTGAAGTAGCAGCAGCGCTAGGTAAAGAAGTGCGCACCTTGAACTTCCGTGTGAACAACCAGAACATTGCTGGTGTAGGTAATGAGCCAGAGGTGGTAGGTGCTATCTGTGGTTTGGAAGCAGGTGAGTTAAGCGATGTGATCTTGGGCGAAAGCGGTGCATTTGTTGCCGTAACTCAAGCCGTACAGCCTGCTACACCAGTAGATTACAAAAACCAAGCACAGTCTACGCAGCGCAGCTTGAGAAACTTAGTAAGCGTTCAGGCATACAAAGCTCTTGAGGACAAAGCTGACAAAGAAGATATGCGTTACATGATGTTCTAATCTCTTCTTTCTGAGAGAAGACATTTTCTATAGTAAAAGCCCCCTTGCACATGCGAGGGGGCTTTTTTGTTGGGGTGATTTATGGAGCGATTCCCAGCGTTTGAGAGGAGAAAAAGCTTACAGTCTGTTCCAGCGCTCCGCGTCGAGCTTCACAAATATGAACAGGAGCAGTGTAAAGCCCCAAAGGGAGGAGCCACCATAGCTAAAGAAAGGTAGCGGAATGCCGATGGTAGGAACGAGCCCTATGGTCATGCCGATGTTGATCAGCCAGTGGGTGAAAATTACGCTAGCGACCCCGTATCCATATACGCGCGAAAAGGTGTCTTTTTGACGTTCAGCGAGCCAGAACAGACGGCCTATGAGTAGGGCAAAGGCAATCATGAGAAGGGTCGTGCCTAGAAATCCCCATTCTTCTCCGATGGTGCAGAAGATGTAGTCTGTACTTTGCTCAGGGACGAAGTTGAGTTTGGTCTGGGTACCGTTTAAATAGCCCTTTCCTGTCCAGCCTCCCGAGCCGATAGCGATGAGCGATTGCAAGGTGTTGTATCCGGCGCCTGAAGGGTCGTCTTCCAATCCTAAAAGCACTTTTATACGGATTTGTTGGTGCGGTGCCAAGACGTTGTCCATGACGCGTCCTACGGCGAATACGATACCTGAGGAAGTGAGTAGAGCGGCAAAATTGGCCAAGAAGTATTTCAGTTTCTTTGGAAGAATCAGGGCGACAAGCAAAGAGATGGCGCCTAAAATGAGCAATGCTGTTTTGAGTTCTAGAATAAGCCCTGCGATCGCTAGTATGATCATTATCAGCGCAGTTCCAATATAATAGCCGGGCATCCCTTCGCGGTAGAGCACCAAGATTAAACTCAAATAGACTAGGGTAGAACCCAGATCTGGTTGGATGCCGATCAGCAGTCCAGGGATAAGAATGATGCCTAAGCCGATGATGCGATCGCTCCATTTTTTGAAGCTCTTTCTAGGTAATGACGCGTAATAAGCAAGCATGAGGGTAGTGGCAAACTTTCCGACTTCCGAGGGCTGTAAACTGAAGCCTCCAAGACCGAACCAGCTTCGTGCACCGCCGATTTTCTTACCTATAAATAGTACGAGAATCAGCAATACAACGCTCAAGGCATACCATAGTGGGGCAAAATTTGTCCAAAGCTTGAAGTTCGATAAGAAAACGGCTGCAATAATCAGGATGCTACCGGCGATCCATAGGCCTTGCTTTCCGTACTCTTGGGTGATGTCGAACAAGCTGCGTGAATGCTCATCGTAGACAGCGGCATAAATGCTTAGCCAACCCCATAACACTAAAAAGGCATAGAGTCCGACCGTGAGCCAGTCGACTTTGAGCTTGTTCCTGTTTATGCCTCCGTATGCCATATTAGTAGTTCGCTTTGTAAGTGGTGTCTTCGCCGTAGATTTTGAGGTGTTGTTGTCTGTATTCTTCGTGCAAGTCACCTTCGATCATACGTTGCTCCATTTTCGGACGTGTGATCGTGTCGGTCAGATAATGTTCCGTCATCAAACTTGCGATAGGAGCAGCCCATCTAGATCCCCAATATCCATTTTCTATCACGACAGCAACGGCAATTTTCGGATTGTCTTTTGGGGCGAAGCTCACAAAAATACTATGGTCTTGTCCGTGTGGGTTTTCTGCGGTTCCGGTCTTCCCACATTGACTGATGTGCTCAAGGCGTGCACCACGGGCAGTACCGGATTCAAATACTTCGTACATTCCGTCGATCACAACGCCAAAATGTTTGGGGTCGATCGTGGTGTATTTTGGTGTGGTGAAATTAGAATCGATGGGTTCGCCGTTGATGTTTTTAACCACGTGTGGCGTGAAGTAATAGCCCCTGTTTGCTATGGCAGCGGTCATGTTTGCGAGCTGTATTGGGGTTGCGACTAGCTCTCCTTGGCCAATTCCGTTCGAGACCGTCGTTGCTCCTTTCCAGTTCGTCCAGCCCAAGAATCGGTCGTAATAGGCCGCATCGGGTATGTTTCCTTTCCGTCCGGTAGGTAGATCATTCCCTAAGAATTTTCCGAGCCCAAAACTTTTCACGTGGTTACTCCAATTGTCCAAACCCTCGTGCGCATTCCCTGTTTTATCGACCGTCTTCTGGTACACTGTACAGAAATAGTTGTTGCAGCTCTCAGAAATTGCCTTTTTTAGACGCATTGGGCCACCCTTACAGTGGCAAGCGACGTGTAATGCTCCGAAATGGAAGCCATGTCGACAGGTCATGACCGTATTTGGAGTAATAACTCCTTCTTGGAGCCCGATAAGCGCATTGACCAATTTAAAGGGGGAACCCGGAGGATATTCAGCTAGAATGCCTCGATCGAATAACGGCTTGTTGATGCTGTCGTAATACATCTCTGTATAGTTCTTGCTTCGAACGCGACCTACCAAGGTGTTCGGATCGAAGTACGGCGCGGAAACCATAGCTAAAATTTCTCCTGTAGCAGGCTCAATAGCAACGATCGAACCGCGCTTTCCACTCATCAGAAGCTCGCCGTAGAGTTGGAGATCGATGTCAATGCTCGCGGTCATGTCTTGCCCTGGAACAGGAAGTTCGTCGAATTCTCCGTCTTTCCAAGGGCCTAGTTTCCTGTTGCGATGATCTACCGTGTAGAAGCGCTTGCCATGTGTTCCCTTGAGTATAGATTCATAGCTTTTGTCGATGCCGCTTTTACCTACCAAATCGCCTTGACTGTAAGACGGGTTGCGGCGAATGAATTCCGTATTCACCTCCCCGATGAAGCCTACTACATTTGCAGCGCCAGGATTAGGATAGTTGCGAAGTATTCTTTTTTGAGCGTGAAACCCTGGGTATTTTGCGAGTTCGGTATTGATCTTCGCATAGAATTCTTTGGGCAGCATTTTCATGAACATACTGCTGCGGTAATAGCTGTAAGCTCTTGCTTTGACCAATTTCTCTTTGATCTCACTCACCGATATTTCTAGTAGCCCACTCAGCGCTGCCGTATCTAAATCTTTGACTAAATACGGGCTCACTATGAGGTCATAGGTAGGGCTGTTGCCGATGATGAGCTTACCGTTGCGGTCGTAGACATAGCCTCGCGGTGCGTACAGCTTTTCCGTTGCTGTGGCATTGCGCTCTGCCTTTCCAGCGTAGTCGTCATTTAAAATCTGTACATAGAACAAGCGTACACAAAGTAATAATGTGGTAGCGATCAGCCCAATGTAGAAGATTGAATTACGCTGCATACCTCTTAGAAAATAGTAGATGACCGATGACCAAAAGAAGTGTAGTGAGTACCGTGGAAATGGAAATGCGCAGAAGAAGGCTGGTGAGATGATCGAACCCGTAGTTTTCCAAGGTAAAGAGGACTGCGTGGTGCAGAAGAACAAGAATTATAGACTGCGTAAGGAAATTGGTCAAGGGGAGGTGAATGAGTCCTTCGTCGGATTTACCGTCCTTAAAACCGTAGAGTACATTCTCGATGGATGGCTTGAACCAAACCATGATGAGCATAGCAATCGTGTGGGCGCCTCCGCTGCTTTCTAAGCTGTCCATGATGCTGCCGAGAACAAAGGCGTAGAGGATGTATTTTGTTTTGGAAGTATTAAACGGTAGGACGAGGATCCCCCACATGTAGATGTACGGGTTGCCATATGGAGTGAGCGGTAGGTCCTGCAGAAAAGCGAACTGCAACACATATGCAGCTAGGACGACAAGTATGTTCTTTAATTCGTTCATTCGCCGTCTACTAATATGGAATCTAGAGCAGCTTGGTTATAGAAACTGCTCACATATACCCAATTCAAATCTTCAAATCGAGTGCTTAGTTGAATTTCTGCACTCCAGGTTAAATCCTCCTTGTTTTGTCGAACTGAGGCAACTGTTCCAGCTAAAGTCGGAGGTGCAACCACTGCGCGGGTGTAGCTGTATACACTGTCGCCCACCACGGGTTTGTTTTCACGTTGTATATCGGTAAGAATAGCAATGCCGGATTGTCCTTCCCAGTGCAACTCACCGAGTCCTTTGCCAGGAATGCGTGCGCCGATGCCTCCCTTTTTGTGAAGTAGAGGCGTCACATACGCATAGGAGTTGCTGACCTCTGAAACGATACCTACCCAACCTGATGGTGCAATGATTCCAGCACCCAGGGTGACTCCGTCTTTTTTACCAGCGGCAATCAGAATGTAGTTGTTTCTCTTTCGGTTAGTAAACTCAATAACCTTTGCGGGAAGATAGGTGTACCCTTCGGCTTGAGTAAAGTCGGGGGATGAGTTTTGATACTGTCCTGCTCGAAGTGCTGCGTTTTCACGGGCCAATTCTTCGTTGATTTCATCGAGCTTCCAGTACGCTTTCCATCCGGAGGTAGCGTCTAGGAATTGGCCAGAAATGCCAGTTCCAATCGCATTGAATACGTGTGAGGCAGCAGGGTTCTTCTTGTTATGACGAATCACAGCAATAGCCATGAGCGCCAGGAACAACAAGAGCGTACGATACTTTGAAAGAAAAAGTATCAATTGCTGCATAGCGACTTATTTAGCTTTCAAGAACAGTCTTGAAGTGTTCGATGTTTTTAAGAACAATACCCGTACCGCGTACTACTGCACGAAGTGGATCTTCTGCAACATATACTGGAAGATCTGTTTTTGCAGAAATACGTTTATCGAGACCTCTAAGCATAGAACCTCCACCTGCGAGGTAAATCCCCGAGTTGTAGATATCTGCAGCCAATTCCGGCGGCGTGTTACTCAAAGCTTCCATAACTGCATCTTCGACACGAGTAATGCTCTTCTCAAGTGCACGTGCAATCTCACTGTGGGTGACTTGAACCTGCTTTGGTTTACCCGTGAGCAAATCACGACCTTGAACCGAGAATGGTTCTGGAGCATCTTCGAGCTCTTCAAGAGCAGCTCCAACAGCGATCTTGATATTTTCAGCAGTACGCTCACCAACAAATAGGTTGTGTTGCGCACGCATGTACATTGCGATGTCGTTGGTAAAGACATCACCTGCCACCTTAATACTCTTGTCACAAACGATACCTCCCATTGCGAGAACGGCAATCTCTGTAGTACCACCACCGATATCGATGATCATGTTGCCCTTAGGTTCTAGTACATTGACTCCGATACCTACGGCAGCTGCCATCGGCTCATGGATTAGATATACCTCCTTTGCATTTGCATGTTCTGCACTGTCTTTTACAGCACGCTTTTCTACTTCTGTAATCCCAGAAGGAATACAGATAACCATGCGAAGGCTTGGTGGAAAAAGACGTTTCTGGAACGCAGGTATACTCTTGATGAGCTCGCGGATCATGTGCTCTGAAGCCTCGAAATCAGCAATAACGCCATCCTTTAGGGGACGAACAGTCTTGATGTTTTCGTGTGTCTTTCCGTGCATTTGACGCGCTTCTTTACCCACGGCAATGATTTGCCCTGTGCGTCTGTCTTTTGCAACAATAGATGGTGAATCTACCACCACTTTGTCTTGATATGTGATTAGCGTATTGGCCGTACCGAGGTCAATCGCTATATCTTCTGTCATGAAACTAAACCAACCCATGCCGTCAAGGTAGTAAAAATTAGTGTTTGAAGTGACGGATACCTGTAGTAACCATCGTCATTTTATTCGCATCACAGTATGCAATACTTTCTTTGTCGCGAATAGAGCCGCCAGGCTGGATTACACAAGTGATTCCTGCCTTGTCTGCGATTTCAACACAGTCAGGGAATGGGAAGAATGCATCAGAAGCCATTGCCGCACCGCTCAGGTCGAAATCAAAGCGTTGCGCTTTATCAATCGCCTGGTTCAATGCGTCTACACGAGAAGTTTGACCTGTTCCAGAGCCGAGCAGCTGCCCGCCTTTTGCTAGAACGATCGTGTTACTTTTCGTGTGTTTACAAACTTTGGCTGCGAAGATTAAATCTTGGACTTGTTCTTCTGTAGGTGCAAGAGCAGTCACCGTAGTCATGTCGTCTGCAGTTTCTGTTTTTGCATCTTTCGCTTGTACAAGTGTACCGTTGAGGACCGTGCGTACGTTGTATGCCGGTACTTCGTAATCTTTTAGCAGAAGAAGTACACGGTTTTTCTTCGTTTGGAGTATTTCTAAAGCGTCAGCATCGTAGGATGGCGCAATAAGTACTTCGAAGAATAAGCTGTTCATTTTTTCAGCAGTCGCTTTGTCTACTGGGCGATTCGCTGCAATTACACCACCAAAAGCGCTTACAGGATCACCTGCTAGTGCATCATCCCAAGCTTGAACAAGTGTAGGGCGTGATGCCAAACCACAAGCGTTGTTATGCTTGATGATAGCGATGGTCGTTTCTTCGAATTCGCGGATGAGGTTCACGGTTGCATCGATATCCAGAAGGTTATTGTAACTCAACGCCTTGCCATGAATCTGCTCTAGTGCATCGTCTAGATTTCCGAAGAATGCAGCTTCTTGATGCGGGTTTTCTCCGTAGCGCAAACCTTGTTTCGTGCGGTTGGATAGTTTTAAATCCAATGCATCTCCTGCGAAGTAGCGGTAAATCGCTGTGTCATAGTTACTGCTCTCGTCGAATGCTTCAAGCGCATATCTGCGGCGCACCTCAAGAGTTGCGCCTTCCTCCGCTTCCAAAACCTGAAGTGCATCTACATACTGGTTCATGTTTGAGATGATCCAGCAATCTTTGAAGTTTTTAGCAGCAGCACGAATCAAGCTGATTCCACCGATGTCAATTTTTTCAATGATGTCTTGCTCGGGAGCTCCAGAAGCAACCGTAGCTTCGAACGGGTACAAGTCTACAATCACGAGGTCGAAATATGGAATTTCGAACTCGCCCATCTGCGACTGATCACTTTCGTTGTCGCGACGTGCAAGAATACCGCCGAAAACTTTCGGGTGTAATGTTTTTACACGGCCTCCTAAAATCGAAGGGTACGACGTCAAATCTTCCACGCGTTCCACGCTAATTCCACGCTCTTCAATAAACGCTTGTGTTCCTCCTGTGGAGTAAATAGTAGTGCCCATCTTGTTTAGAGCGTCAACAATCGGTCCTAGACCGTCTTTGTGAAATACCGAAATGAGTGCGTTTTGAATGCGCATGAAGGGAGAATTTTTGGTGTACTAAATGATAAGTTGCAAAAGTAGTTATTTCAGTACCGATTAAATGTAATTAATCACCTAATTTTGAGAGAAACCTCCTGCCTTGTGATAGTCATCTTACGTCTCCTTAAAGAAAGTTTAGTTTTCGCGATTATATCGTTAACTGTCAATAAGTTACGTACCTTTTTATCGTTGCTGGGAATCACAATTGGAATTTTTGCAATCATTCTAGTCTACAGCATCGTGGACTCGCTCGAGAAGAACATTCGAGATAGTGTTAGTCAGCTCGGTGATAATGTAGTTTATGTGCAGAAATGGCCTTGGGGCGGTGGAGGCGAATACGCCTGGTGGAAATATCTAAACAGGCCCGTTCCGCTTTCCAAGGAAGCTGATTTGCTGCGAAAAAGAAGTCAATTTGCTCAAAACATAGCCTTTGGTAGTTCTGTAGGCCGCGCCGCAGTTAAAAGAAACGGAAACGAGGCACAGGGCATTGAGGTACTGGGAGTCACCTATGAATACAACCAGATTTGGGATTTTGAATTGGCCGAAGGTCGCTACTTTACCGAAACAGAGATGGGGGGCGGGAAGCCGTTTTGTATCGTCGGTGCGAATATCGCTGAAGGATTGTTTGCGCCGGGGGAAAGTCCTTTGGGGCAAAAAATTACCATTCGTGGTCAAAAGTTGATTGTGATTGGAGTTTTTGAAAAAGTAGGCGAAAGCTTGGTAGGTCAGAGTTACGATAAGCAAGTGGTCGTTCCTTTCAAATTTGTGAGGACGGTAGTGAATACAGATCGCAACGACGGGAACATGATCATGGTAAGTGCGAAGCCAGGTGTAGATTTACGCCAATTAAAAGACGAGCTCACCGGGATATTGCGTTCGATTCGCCGTCTGCGTCCTGGTGCCGATGATGACTTCGCCTTAAACGACCCTTCGCTTATTTCTAATCAGCTCGATAGCTTATTCGGCGTGCTTGGATTAGTGGGAACAGTGATTGGTGGTTTTTCTATTCTGGTTGGAGGCTTCGGAATCGCCAATATTATGTTTGTGAGTGTTCGCGAGCGCACCAATGAGATTGGGATTCAGAAAGCTTTGGGTGCGAAAAACTTCGTCGTTTTGGTCCAATTCCTAACAGAGAGCATCGTGCTTTGTCTCGTCGGTGGAGCCGGAGGGCTACTCATGGTTTGGGGCGGCGCTTTCGCTGCAGCCAAAATCTTTGATTTCGACATTTTCTTGTCCTCCCAAAACATCATTGTTGGACTAGGATTAAGTGCCTTGATCGGTTTAATCTCCGGGTTCATTCCCGCATGGATGGCCTCGCGTTTGAATCCTGTGGACGCTATACGTATGCAGGCTTAACGCGCTTGATTACAAGCGTTCAGCAACAAAAGCACAAACGGTTTCAAGCAGTTCGTGGTCCTCGGGAGTGAAGGGGTCGCTTTGATGCGAATCAATGTCGATCTGACCGATGAGTCGCTTCCCTTGAAACATAGGGGCGACAATTTCACTTTTGGTGGCTAAAGAACATGCGAGGTAGTTGTCTTGTGCGTGAACATCAGGCACCTCAAAGATCTCCCCGGAAAGTGCAACTTGTCCACAGATTCCTCTGCCATAGGGTATTGAGGTATGGTCCGTTTTCTCCCCCACATAGGCACCTACTTCGAGCTGTTGCTTTTCATCATTCATGAAGTAGAATCCGGTCCAATTGTAATGCAAAACAGCAGCATCCAACCATTCTACGATAGTTTTTTGAAGTTCTGCGCCTTTTAAATTCTCGAATTTAGAAAGCTCGGAAGTCAGTGTATTCTTAGTCTCCTGGGTCATGTCGTGTTCTTGTTGATAGAAAAGCTTTATGAATGAGTAATCGTAGCACGATTATTGCTCCTCATGCACGAAATTAGCACGTGCATAGCATTTTGCTTTTGTGAACTTAACCCAAAAACTTCTATGAGAAAAGTTTTACTCTCAGCGATGTTCGCTTTGGCTAGCACTTTTTCGTTTGGTCAGACGTATTCCAACGAAAATTTGAGCCTTCAAGCCTGTCAAGAGGATACGATTGTATTCGGATTCGACATTGCATCGGCCTTTAATCTAGGTAACCAATTCCAAGTTGAAATCAGCGATGCCTCCGGAAATTTCGGTGGATCGTTCGTTAGTGTCTCCCCGCTGTTTGCTTACGGTGTGACTACTGGAAACGAGATTGATGTTTTGATTCCTGCAGCGTTGGCACAAGGCGTGTACAGCTTCCGCGTGGTTTCTTCAGATCCTCCACGCGTGAGTGATACCATCTCAAATGTAATCATCGGTGCAAACCCGCAAACCAACCTGACTGTGTATGACTGGTGGGATAAGGCAGGTGACATTACTTTTTGTAGTGGAGATACAGCACTTTTGGTCGCCAACAAGGCTCCGGCCGGTCAGAGTTACACGTACCAATGGTTAGACAATGGTGGTGTTATGGGTGGCGAAACGAACGATACCTTGTTCGTGACAAAATCGGGCACGTACTCTGTAGAGGTCAACTCAAATTTATGTGATGCCGTTTCGAATGACACTATTATTAGCGAATACCAAGTAC
>Ga0209137_1001129_pt1 | contig 26053 bp, 21 predicted proteins | sample SaaInl5LU_22_DNA_FD_184642 | JGI IMG/M metagenome (GOLD analysis project Ga0209137, IMG submission 184642) | Marine microbial communities from expanding oxygen minimum zones in the Saanich Inlet - ESP_105LU_22_DNA (SPAdes) (version 2) | ecosystem: Environmental > Aquatic > Marine > Intertidal...
AAAAAAAATCTATATTTGCACCCGCCTTTAGATCGAAAGACCGACAGGCAATATAAATTCCTCCTTAGCTCAGTTGGTTAGAGCATCTGACTGTTAATCAGAGGGTCCTTGGTTCGAGCCCAAGAGGGGGAGCTTCATTATCAAACACTTACAAGCATTTTGTAGGTGTTTTTTATTTTGTGAATCCCCATACGAATCCCCATTTTTTCCTGAAATAGCTTGAAATGCAATTTTTTACATTGGATTTGCGCCTAGTTTTGATCTAGAATTTAAGGCTTTAACATACAAACGCCTTAACCCTTGTATTAGACTAAAACTATGGATTATGGATGGATTAAATAAACACTACGCTAGATTCTTGGAACAAAATTTCAATTGGACCTATTTTTTAACTGCACGATCGCCTTATCGAATTAATACAATGACTCCCATCACATGGGCAAATCGAGTATTAAATCACAAAAAGGTAAATACCGTATTTTACATTGTCGAACGAGATAAAGGAGATTGGCTAAATAAACACGTTCATATGCTACTGGAAACCTCAGCGGATATGACTTACAAGGAAACACGAACAGCCTTTGGCAATGTAGCCATAGGCGATTATGATTTAATTACTGATCGAACAGCGGTAACCAATTATGTGACTAAATGGATTGGGAATGATTGTGAATATGATCTTGTTTACAAATAGTGGATACACTTGTTTCCACTAAAATTTTTCAGAGAATGTAAAAATTTGTTTAGCTTAACAGATAATACATTAAAAAACAACACTGTAGTGTGGTTTTGATTTTTAATTCCATTCTATGCAAAACATTTATTTCTCGTTCATAGCCCTTTTCTTCAGCCTATGTTTACAGGCCCAATTCAGGACAGTGAGCTCTGGTGGAGACGTTTTTAATTATTCAGGATCCGTAAGTTATACACTTGGCCTTATTGATTATATCAGCGTTGACAATACTAGCGGCAGCATCAGTCAGGGAGTTCAAGTACCTAGTTTGTTCTCAAACGATGTCAATAATTTAGACGGGGATGATCAGATCTTGCTCAAGAGAAAGCTTATCGTTTTTCCTAACCCCGCTACGGATTTTGTATTTATTAAATCAGTAGGGTTTAATCAGCAACTAAAATATCAGCTCTATAATTTAATGGGGTCAATTCTTGATCAGGGGCTGATCCTTCAAGACGAAACTCGATTACCAATCTACCCCTATGCTGTTGGGTCTTACTTCCTCTCTATTCAAAACACGGAAGGAGAAATAAAACGTTTTAAAGTCATTAAAGAATAAGTCACATGAAAAAAATATTACTTACACTATTCATTGCCTCCACTCAGCTTATGTTAAGCCAAGTGCCCAGCTCTTTTTCTTTTCAAGCTGTGGTGCGCGACGGGAATAACGAACTTGTGACCAATCAAAACATTGGCGTTCGTGCAGAAATCAAATTTTCTCCAAATGCCAGGATTCCACTTTATGCAGAAACCCATCAGGCCCGTTCAAACAGCAATGGACTGGTCACTCTTGAAATCGGTAAAGGATCTGTGTTGATTGGTAATTTTAACCAAATAGACTGGTCTAGTGGCAACTATTTCCTCACCACGAAATATGACCTAAATGGTGGTTCTAGTTATAGCTTGACGGTTACCACACAACTCTTGAGCGTACCCTTTGCGATGTATGCTTCAACCTCGGGTAGCTCGACCCCCGGGCCTGAAGGCCCTCAAGGGCCAGCTGGACCACAAGGACCTCAGGGGCCGCAAGGTGATGTTGGGCCTACAGGACCACAGGGAGATCCCGGACCACAAGGGCCGCAGGGTGTACAAGGTGATATAGGACCTCAGGGACCTGTTGGATTAACTGGAGCAACTGGAGCTCAGGGACCGCAAGGAATACAAGGAGATATAGGTCCTCAAGGACCAATTGGATTAACTGGAGCAACAGGGCCGCAAGGACCTGCCGGAGATAAAGGTGATCAAGGTGATATTGGGCCTGAAGGGCCTCAAGGAATACAAGGACAGCAAGGCCCCATGGGTCTAACCGGTGCTACAGGACCACAGGGTGGACAAGGCCCCATTGGTTTGACCGGTGTAACAGGACCTCAAGGGCCTCCCGGAGATCAAGGTGATCAAGGTGATATTGGGCCTCAAGGGCCGCAGGGTGATGTGGGGCTACAAGGACCTATCGGATTAACTGGAGCCACAGGACCTGAAGGACCACAAGGACCGCAGGGGAATCAGGGGCCAATTGGATTAACTGGAGCAACTGGACCGCAGGGACCGCAAGGAGCCCCTGGAAATGATGGAATTGATGGTGTAAATGGTACGGATGGACTCTCAGCTTACGAAGTTTGGTTGAGTATAGGAAATAATGGAACGGAACAGGATTTTATAGATTCGCTTTCAGCTACTGGATTGAGTTTAGAGGATGTGTTAAATAATGGTAATAGCGCAAATACACAGATTAAAAATATGACAGACCCTACCGACCCCCAAGATGGTGTTACTTTGTCATTCCTAGACAATATTATGTCAAATCTAGAATCAGAATCACAAAGTCAAATTATTGCACCGCTGGGGGATTATAATTGGGACATACCTGGATGGAATTTTGATGAAATGGGAGACGGCACTAATGACGGTTATACAACTATTTCAAATGACATAATAACTTGTTTCCCAATTCAATTAACACGAGCGTTAACTTTCACAGAAGTTGGATTATTTAGAAACTCAGGATCAACCAACTCAGTTTTGCTTAAAATCGCTATTTACAGTAATGTTTCGGGCTTACCTGGAACGTTAATCGAAGATTTAGGTAACTTTAACGCTGTATATAGTAGTGGCGTAAGTTTTATTTCTGAAAATCGAAGCTTTTCTTTGGATCCTGGAAATTATTTCATTGCCATTACAAGTATTACACAAGGTCTAGATGATTGGATTTATTTGAAAAATGCGAGACGATTTGCCAATAACTCCTCCGTGAGAGGAATATCACCTGGTGGAACTTTAAAAAAAATTAATCCCAGTGGAAATTTATCGAGTGGGTCTGCATATAAATTCAGCAAAGACCCTACGGAAACAAACTGGGGAACAATTCCCTCAAGTGATTTTTTAGATATAGCAAATGGCGGATTCTTGCTCCTTAAATCTAACTGAATATAAGGTTGGTCAAATTGCTCAAATACTTAAGAATATATTGATTTTAAATTACCCCCCCAGGGTTTAAAAAATTGGCTTTAGTATTTTATGGACTATTGGTAATATAGATGTTACCTGCGACTTCTCAATTAAAGAAAAAAATTTTAAATCTGCTAATTAGTTAATCGAGTTGAAAGTGGTTATAAAATGTTAAGCACTATAGAGTACATTAAGCAGCCTATATCACAACCTCAATTATGAACTAGCGAATAACAGGGTCGCGCATTGTGTGTCGAAATTAATATTTCATTTTATCAGGAATAACCCCTCTTACTCCTCCTCGCGGGTCGAATAAATCGTCATTACGTCTTGGAATTAAATGAACATGGCAATGCATTATTGTCTGCCCCGCGCTCTCCCCATTATTAATTCCAATATTATATCCCGTAATAGACGCATCTCTCTGGTCTAAATCAATTTTTATTTTTTTTAGTAACTCATTAATAGCGTTTATCTCCGGTTGGTATAAATCAAAATAATTGTCCACATGTCTTTTTGGAATTACGAGCGTATGAAAATCACTTACAGGATATTTATCATAAATCGCATACGCTAACTCGTTTCCATGAATAATTTTCCTATTAGAATTACAAAACAAGCATTCCTGTTGCCTGTGATCATATGATTTTCTTACTGCCATCAAATCTGTGTCGTCCTTATCCCGCTTGATTGAGTTACAAGTGTAGCAAAGGGCTTGAAGATTGGAAATATCATCAGAACCACCTTTATTTCGCGGGATTATATGATCAACCTCTAGTGCCTTTACTTTATTAGACACACCGCACATTTCGCATTTAGTTTTGGCACGTTTAAACACCTCTAGTCTTATACCCCCCGAGATATAGCCGCTCGATTTACGTCTGTGCTGCCAGACATCCGATCTGTTTTTTAAATACTGTTTAATCTTATGAAGGCAGATACTCTTTAATTCATTTACCTCTGCATCAGTAAAATTTTCAAACCCGATTAATTTGTAACTATTACCGTCCTTCGAGGTAATGCCATTGTTTTTTGTAAGCACCCTGCCAACCATATTAGAGACAACCTTGTCGTAGTACTCTTTTTGACTCTCATCGTAGGACAAAATTGCCTCAGCGATTGCTCTCTTGTGCGCTTTACCATGACTTGAAAGCAACTCCATAATCATAACGGGCTGATAAATATGCGACATGCGCATTTTTGATTCAAGAAATTCTTTTAATTCGCGGTACTTCATGAACTTTTGTTTTCCCAAGCTAAAACTAATCGAATTGTACTAAATTTAAGGATTGAAACTAACAAATATCGAAATCTGAGCGAAATATTTTCTATAATAGGCATGAGCTTTAAACATAGCTTTTTAATATTACTGTCGATGATTACAATTCTATCATCATCCGATTGTTTAGCTCAATTCACACCCCCAGATATTGTTTGGAATAAATCCCATGGTGATTTTAATTATGAAGCCGGATATGATTTTATTATTGACTCACAAAACAATAGTATTTATTTGTCGGGAATCGATGGTGATATAATTGCGGGTGGTGGTGATAGAGATGCAACCTTAGACCAAATTGATTATACAACTGGGGATTTTATTCAAAATATTACTTCTTTAGGTGGAAGTTACGTAGACGGATTTAATATGGTTTTCAAACAGCCTAATGGGGATTTTATTCTTGTAGGCTCAGTAAGGTCCAAAGACGGAGATGTGGTAGGGCACAACAACACATACTTTGACCCCTCAAATGGTTGGTTTCAAGACGGTTGGGTAGTAAGAATCAATGCGCAGGGCAACATTATATGGCAACTCTGCGTAGGGACAGGTTATTTTGATTCAATAAGTGACGCCATAATTACCTCAGATGGCAACCTCATGATTTCAGGCTTAACCCAAGGATCCGCTGGTAACATAAATAATCCTGACAATACCGTTAACGCATTTTTAATGAAAATTGACCTAAACGGAAATATCATAAATCATAATGTTTTCTATTGTGATGATGTTCTTGGTATTATTCAAGAGGATCTTTTTTCAGCATTGACTGAGGATAATCAAGGAAATATTTATGCTCTGGGAAATTCTAACAGTACAGGGCCCTGTAATGGAAACATTTCCCCCCCAACAGATGGTAAAGAAATATTTCTCATTAAAACCGATTCAAATTTAAATATACTCGCCCAGAATCGTTTTGGAGGTTCCAATGTCGACAATGCTGATGACATTGAATTTAAAAATGGTCGGCTTTATGTCGGGGGTCATAGCAGGTCTACAGATTTTGATTTTGATAATCCAGCAGTCCCAATCTGGACTAATAGTAATGGATTAGCTTATAGAACATTTGTCATGGAAATTGACCTAAATCTAAATCTTTTGACCAATACAATTATTCCGGATGAGGTCTCTACAAAGTATGATCTTTGGCTATCAGATTTAGATGTCCTAGTTAATGGCCATAAAATATTCTGTGGCACCACGAATGACGGGCCATTTAATATGGGGTTTATTGGCCTGCTTGACAATACGAATCAATTACTTTGGTTTGATAAGTTTGGACCAAATTTTCTTGAAGACCCTAATAATACAACACAATTTTTTGAGATAAATGTCGCTAATGACTACAGTGTTGTTGTCTCAGGACGAAATCAAATAAAAACACCGGGGTTAACCTCAACAGGGGACATATTATATAACAACGGAGATTACGACGCTTGGTTAATAAAATTTGCCCCATTAGTTCTATGCACCCCTCCACAACCACCTATCTCAATTGGAGACCATGTCGAATGTGAACAAAATCCACTTCAAGCACTAATTGCAACAGCGGCTGTGGGTCCAAATGAAGTGGTCGTTTGGTATGACGCTCCGATCGCCGGAAATATTATTCCCTCTCCCACACTCAATAGTATCGGCAGTGTAACTTATTATGCTGAGGCTCTTGACACTATAACTGGATGTGTATCTCTAACCAGAACCCCAGTTACCCTAGAAATTCTAGCGGCGCCAGCACCACCTGTTTCTGGCGGAGATCAAAGTGAGTGTGAACTAACTCCAATTCAAACCTTAACAGCAACGGCTAGCGTAAGTGCTGGGCAAAGTATCACATGGTATGACTCAGCTAGTGGAGGTACTATAGTTAGTCTTCCTGAATTAAACACTGTTGGGACAATTACATATTACGCAGAAACAACTGACGATATTTCTGGCTGTATCTCACTAACCAGAACCCCAGTTACCCTAGAAATTCTAGCGGCGCCAGCACCACCTGTTTCTGGCGGAGATCAAAGTGAGTGTGAACTAACTCCAATTCAAACCTTAACAGCAACGGCTAGCGTAAGTGCTGGGCAAAGTATCACATGGTATGACTCAGCTAGTGGAGGTACTATAGTTAGTCTTCCTGAATTAAACACTGTTGGGACAATTACATATTACGCAGAAACAACTGACGATATTTCTGGCTGTATCTCACTAACCAGAACCCCAGTTACCCTAGAAATTCTAGCGGCACCTATTGCATCCATTATCAACAATACTGGAACTTCAACACTTACATGCAATGTCACCTTAATTAATGTTACAGCAACAGGGGGCGTTGATTATTTATGGAGTACAGGCGAGAATATAGCTACTATAGACCTATCCTCACCCGGAACTTATTCAGTCACGGTAACTGATTCCAATGGGTGTACTAGTTCATCAGAAATCACAATAGATCAAGATATTATTCCGCCTGTGGCTGGTATTACTAATAACACGGGGGCGACAGAACTTACGTGTAACATAACTTCAATAAATGTTAGTGCAACAGGAGGGGTATCATATGTTTGGAGCACAGGCGCTACTAGCAGCACAATTGATATTGTTAATCCCGGAACTTTCAGTGTAACTGTAACAGGTGTAAATGGCTGTACAGACATCGCAACAATCAATATAACTGAAAACACAATACCCCCAAATGCACTTATTACAAACAACAACGGGATTAATGAACTTAGTTGTCTAGATACTTCCATAGAACTAGAGGCTTCCGGAGGAGGAACTTATCTATGGAGCAATGGAGAGAACACCCCCATTATTACCGTAACATCCCCCGGAATTTATTCTGTAACAGTGACCGCTTCGAATGGATGTCAAGATATTGATGAGGTTGAAATCACTCAAAACATTACAATTCCAAATTCGCCAATTTCAAATGGTGACATAATTGAATGCCAAGAGCAACCAATTCAAACCCTAACACCTTCGGCATCAGTTGGAATCAACGAGGTCCTTATATGGTATGACAGTCCAATTAATGGATCTGTTGTTGTGAGTCCAGAACTTGGCACAATTGGAAGTATTACCTATTATGCCGGATCTATCAATACACTGTCCGGTTGTAGTTCAAATGATAGAACTCCTGTAACTTTAACAATTTCTGAAAGAACTGATCCAGTTTTTAACGCTATAAATCCTATATGTTATGGTGAAAATTTAGAGGCTTTACCTACAACATCGATAAATGGAATAACGGGTACATGGTTCCCTGAATTAGATAATACCCAGACACAATCTTACACGTTTACCCCGGATACTTCACAATGCGCATGGACTCAAGAATTAACAATAACAGTTTTAGAGGGAAGTCTCGCCCCCCAAGGTGATGAGCAACAATACTTTTGTGCTATTGACTCGCCAACCATATCTGACATCGTTATTAATGCTAATAATGTTAATTGGTACGATACTGTTGATGGCGAAGACTTTTTGTCATATGACACTGAACTATATGACGGTATGGTTTTATATGCAGCAAGCTACAATCCAAACACACTTTGCGAGAACTCTTCTAGATTAGCTGTTGAAATATCCGTTCAAGGTTTAATAGAACCTATATTGCCTCAAACGATAACGATCTGCACTACTACTGAGTCAACCATTTCAGTGATTGATACGAATAACCAGAACATTATCTGGTACGATTCACCAACGCAAGGCAATCAGCTTAATTCTGATTATATCATCCAATCAGGAGAAACGCTTTATGCCGCTTCATATGATTTGTCAAGTGGATGCGAAAGTACTGTAAGGACACCCGTAGAAGTTGAAAGTCTAAATACAGCTTTAAGCTATTTCAATCTTGTAACAGTTGACGGAAATTACTCCAATCGTATATTGAAAATTGATGGTATAGATCAATTCAGTAGTAATAGTATGCTAATCTTCAATCGATATGGAAATTTAGTTTGGAGCGGAGAAAATTATAATAATTTAGACGTCGCCTTTGACGGCTATTCTAACGTTAAAAACTCTTTAGACCAAGGAAAAGCATTACCGACAGGAACATATTTTTTCGTTTTATCTTATCCAAATAGTTGTGGAAAATCTCAGCTCAAAGGATTTTTACAATTAGATAATAAACAATGAGAGCGTCTAAGTATCTGATGTTATTACTTTCAACTGTTATCTTGCAAAATTCAGTTGCACAATCTGACATCAAATTGTCTAGTTATTTCATGTCTCCAATAAGCTATAATCCAGCATATACTGGGAGTTATGGCGATGTTGCATTTACCTCAATTTATTCAAATCAGTGGATTGGATTCGAGGGAGCTCCTAAATCAATTTTTTTCAATGCTCATGGATCATTTATAGACCCGAACGTTGGGCTAGGCCTTGAATTTATACATGATGAAATCGGAGTTACAAAGAACACAACAGCAATGGCGAATTTTGCTTATCATATAAATCTATCCAACAAATGGCGATTATCACTTGGGCTAAAGGCAGGATTAAATTTATACAGCGTTGATTACACAAGATTATATGTAGAATCTCCGAGCGAACTTCCTGTCTTGAGATCACAAATTAATGAGTCACTCATTAATATTGGACCAGGTTTTTTTATACATAATACAAATTTGTACTTTGGTATCGGGTCACCCAACATTATTGACAATAATTATTATACACAAGCCAATGATTTATTAGCTAAACGAGCTATAAATTATTATTTAAATACGGGTTATATTTTCAATTATACAGAAACATTAACTATCACTCCATCGTTGCTAACAAGGGTCGTAAATGGCGCTCCTGTAAACACCCTTTTTTCGGTCACATCGAATTATAATGATCGTTTTTTCACGAGTATAAATATTGATTTTAAATCAACGGCAGGCTTATTTTTAGGTTTTGGTATAACCGAAAAAATAATGGCTGGATACTCTTATGACACATCTATTAATTCCTTCAATAGAGTAAATGGTGGAATTAACACTTTTTTCCTAAGATTCATACTTAGAGACTATTGGCAAAAAGAAAGGTGCAGCTGCGTTACATTCTAAATTAATTAGTGTAGGTAATTATCTACGTCCTGCAACATACACCCCTCGCGCAATTATATTATCAACAGTTGTTTTATTTCTTTTTAAAGTTTCATGCAGCATAGCGACGTGATGCGCGTAAACAATCTTAGAGCCCCCGCCAATATGCATGTCATTAAATAAATCAAAAACCTCATTCAATTTAAAAACCCATAGGTCGAACAATTCAATCATCTGAAATTCATTGAGGACTTGCGCGTGCGATTGTTGTACATCACGAACAAGACGTTCGTCATTAAAGTTGTTATAATTGTTTTGAACACTAGAATCAGACTGTCCAACTAAAGTCCGTGTTATTCCGGGATGAATTCGTAGGTGGGTTGCTGTCGTATTAAAGCTTTTACGAGCGCTTTTTAAACTGTATAAATCAAGCTTTCTTAGGTGCTTGTTCATGTTATTCCAAACCTTGTAATCCATTTTGTAATCCGAAATGTCACTTCGGAATATTTTAAGTATATCATATCCCGGCTTCTCGTATAGTCTATCAACCCCCTTGCGTAAATCTTCTATAGATAAATAGGCTAATTCTGGATGGTTATTAGCCACCAAAATTTTCAACATATGAATTAACTCTATTATTGGAGGCAATGAAATCCATAGCTGCATCATGTTCTTAGTTTTATGTCGCTTATGATTCACGAAATTAGGATTGCCTTGAATTACTTGTGATTCTTGAGTGGCATTTGCCTGATTATATTTGAGATAATAGTCATAATTAAAGTCACTATCAAAAGCTGTAAGCACGGAAATATCTTTATTATTCAACCCACGCAAACAAAATTGTAATAGCCAAAAACCTATAGCTTGAAAATCTCGTAAGGCATATTTTTTTGAACTTCGATGATTGGACTTTATCCGTACTTTTTTAATTGCATCTCTAATATCTTCTGGTGTATGTGTCTTAAGTTTTTTATTATAACGATTGACTTTGATAATAAATTCTTTTGAAAATTTAAAGTCACGATAAGTTACCTTCAGTTTAAGAGCCTCATTATAAACAGCTCGTAAATGCCGAAAATAATAGTTAAACGTATCCGGCTGGTTATTTTTTTCAATATGAATTTGACGTAGTTTCCTGAGGTTTTCATCAGTTACGTCATCAAATGTAAGATTGTTGATGCCAAGATCTCTTTGAACGGCTGCGAGCGTCCCTAAGGTGTTTCTATGCCATTGCTCACTCTTGTGATTACAATGCGTTCGGACAAATTCGGCGATTGAGTCAACCGAACTTGAACTAGATAACATTCGGTATGCGGTGTTAAAGTCAATTTGACTAAGCTCCAATTTACCTTTTACGGAATTTATTTTCTCCTGAAATTCTACAATAATCTCGTTGTACGCCGGTGCATTAATATATTTAGCATTAACTCTGTTATTAGCACTATCCCAAAATTTTGGATCAATGTAAACCCCTGGGATGGCAATTTTTTTATCGTAACCCTTATACTTGAGTCTTATCTTAAGATTTTTTGTGCCGTCTTTACGCCTATTACCAAAGCAAAATTTTACCGTCATGTAGTAGATTTGAATAATTGAATCCCCAAATGAATCCCCACTTACAAAAGTATAACATAAGAACGACTGATTTTCAGAATGTTAGTAACTTTCTGTAAATCAAGCGCATATGGGCTGTATGTTCTTGATTTACAGCGATTTATTTTACTTACAATGGAATAGCATACTGACTGTTAATCAGAGGGTCCTTGGTTCGAGCCCAAGAGGAGGAGCAACTTTAATGATAAAACCGTTATACTGTTATAGTGTAACGGTTTTATCAATTAAAATACTGCCTTCAAACACGTTCATGGATTAATACAATAGCGTCCTGCAGTGGTGAACCAGTTCAAAATAGTATTGAAAATGTTTAAAGGCTCTTTTCGTTTATTTCATTATATTGAGAATGAAACTGATACATGAGAACTTAAGTTGGTGTTATTCAGAAATGGAGCCCAAAAAACACGATGTTTGTTCTTGACATAACGAATTTTATGCCCTTTGAAAAATGAAAACTATATCAATAATTCCAAAAAATTTGTTGATTCAAACAAAAATATTACTGCTTCTTATAGGATTTACTTTGCCTATTTCAGCACAGCAAACCATCAATGGATCGATTATTCATGATGGTATTCAACGAGATTATATACTGTACATCCCCGCTAATTATGATAACATCACTGAGGTGCCGTTGGTGCTCAATTTTCATGGTTTCGGCAGTAATGCCAGTGAGCAACTACTCTATGGCGATTTTCGCGCTATAGCGGACTCTGAAGGTTTTCTTTTGGTGCACCCTGAGGGCACTTTTTTGAATGGGAATCAACACTGGAATGTCGGAAATTTCACCATAGGAAGCACAACAGATGATGTCGGTTTTGCGGAGGCTTTAATCGATGAATTAGCAAATTCATACGCCATAGATGTCGATAGAGTGTATGCAACAGGAATGTCTAATGGGGGCTACATGAGTTTTTTATTGGCTTGTCAATTAAGTGAAAAAATTGCTGCTGTAGCCTCAGTTACGGGCGCCATGACGCCGGACACATTTGATGCCTGTAACCCTGAGCACCCAACACCAATTCTGCAAATTCACGGTACAGATGATAACGTTGTCCCTTATAATGGCGCCACTTGGTCGCGATCTATTGAAGACGTTATCGATTATTGGGTCAATTATAATAATTGTGATGTAAACCCCTTAACTACAGTCTTTCCTGATATAGACCCTGCCGATGGCAGTACAGTAGAACATATTATTTACAATAACGGAGATAATGGTGTCACCACAGAACACATGAAGGTATTAGGGGGGCAACATACTTGGCCGGGGTCAGTGTTTAATTTTCCGGGAACAAACCAAGACATTAATGCCTCAATGGAAATTTGGGCATTCTTTTCTAGGTTTGATATTAATGGAACATTGTCTGTCACTGAAATTGAAAACCAACAAGTGTCTGTCTATCCAAACCCGACTAATTCAATCATTAATTTGTCATTACGTTTTGCTGAGGAAGTCAATTTTGAGTTAATTTCTCCCTTAGGTAAGTCATTGATTATTGGCACTATTAAATCAAGTCATCAAGAGATTGATTTATCTCATTTACCGCCTAATATCTACTATTTAAAATTGGCGAATCAGGTCTTTAAAATTTTAAAGACCAATTAAACGCAGATCATTAAGTCCAGCAAAAATAAAGATGACATTCTTAAGTGTTTTTAACCGTTTAATGGTAGGGTATTTTTTTTATATATTGTTTTAACTATATCTAACCCACTTTTCCATCATCATGACGCTACAACACCAACTTCTGACCACGATTATTCTTTCTTTTTTCATCAAAAATGGGGCGGCTCAAATCAACATCACACTTGCAGATCCTCAGCCAAATTTAATCGAAGTTTATGGGGGGTCATTTGCTAGTGGTGATATTGATAATGACGGAGATCAGGACCTTTTAATGACGGGGATAACGCCGACTACGGCCCTATATTTAAATGATGGGTCAGGAGGCTTTACCGACATCATAATGGACACTGATTTGCCCAATAGGGCCTTCGACTCTGTTACCGAATTTCTAGACCTGGACAATGATGGGGATCTTGATCTTTATTTTTCAGGAATGAACGACGGAGGAGGCATCGGCGAATTCACCCGCATCTATACTAATGATGGCTCTGGCAATTTCACTTTGATCAGTAATCCGGACTTACCACAGTTTAGAGGTACAGGAGCGGCCTTCTCAGATATAGATAATGATGGCGACCTTGATTTATTCATTTCAGCGCTTGATGAAAACAATCAATTTATTTCCGGGACCTATCTCAATGATGGTAACGCCATTTTTACGCCCGCACAGAGCGGTGTTTTTTCATTTGTCAAATATTCGGCAATAGCATTTATCGATATTGAGAATGACAACGATATGGATGTCATTGTCGCCGGCAAACAACCCAACAACAGCCCCCTTACAAAGCTTTACATCAACGATGGATCCGGCCAATACAGCGTGGATAATATTAATACTTTCGAAAACCTCTCAAGCGGCGGGGTTAATGTCGCCGATATTGATAACGATGGCGATCAGGATATTCTCATTTCTGGAGACAATGCAAATTTTGAAAATGCCACTTACCTTTATCTCAACGATGGTGCAGGGAATTTCGAAGCATTACAAAACAGCACCCTACAACCCACACTTTTTGGCAATCAAGCGGTATCTGATTTGGATTTAGATGGCGATCTAGACATTGTTATCGTCAACCCAAATGGCAGTATTGTTTATGAAAATGTGGGCAGTAACAATTTTAACGTCGCGGCAAATTTCACAGGAGATTATATCGGAGATTGTCTGGTCACTGATTTCAATAACGATGGATATCCAGACATCGTCATCCAAGGCTCTTCACATGAGACTAACTTCTATTGGAATAATTCAGGAAGTTTAGGCGCCTCTGATTTTGGGGCCGAATCTATCGACTGCTGGTTGTCTCCAAATCCCGCGATAGATCATTTGCAGATCCGCCTTGAGACCACTCAGGCCGACAAAAATTATGTCATTCATGATCTCTCAGGAAAAATCATCCAAAGAGGAACCCTAATAAGTGACCACAGCAGTGTAGAGGTCTCTGGGTTTTCTAATGGCCTTTATTTTATCAAAATCGGATCATTAGCCCCCGTGAGTTTTTTAAAATCTTAAGATTTAAATTCTTAACGAAAATCTATAAAATCATGGGGGGCACCAACAGCATCAATTGATCTTTAAAAACTCAAGGTACCACTTGAAATTGCGTTCAATAATTTTTTGTTTATGACTTCTGACGTACTTTAAATATTCGAGCGCTACTGGCGATAAAACTTTGTCCTTAAGCCACACAAGTCTCCATTTCGTTATAAAGGGCAGATTCGCATACTCAATAATTTCAATTTGCCCATTCAGGAGCTCATTCTTGATGCCGATGAGTGGCAGAATGGAGATGCCCAAATCAGACATTACAGCTTGTTTCACCGCTTCATTAGATTGTAAAATGATTTTTTTCTGGGTCTTTTTAGATTCAAGATAATAGTGCTCCATGGTTGACCGTGTAGCCGAGCCGTTTTCTCTAAATATCAACGGTTTGTCTTTATAATTACGCTTAGTTTTACCCGTCAAGAAGAGGATGTTATCGATCAATAATTCTTCGTTCAATTTTAAATCATCTGGAACAACAGATATTACCGCAAAATCAACGTCATTATTTTTTAGTGATTCAAGAACATCTGTTTTGTTCGATACGTTCAACTCAAGATTAATATTGCCATGAGTTGAGAGGAAATCGGTCAAAAAATAAGGGATCACATACTTACCTGTAGACGCTGAGGCAATTTTTAGTTTTCCTTGCAGGACATTATCGTAGGCATAGGTTAGCCTTTGAAGGTCGTTGGTCTCATTCAATATTTTTCGGCAGGCGGAAGCAATTTCATGACCAAATTCCGTAATGATGATCCCCCTACCCTTGCGCTCATAAAGTTGCGTATTAAAATTGTTTTGAAAGTTCTTTAATTGGCTCGAGACCGCTGGCTGGGTCATGAAAAGATCATGTGCCGCAATTGTGATGCTCTTTGACTCAACAACCTTGTTAAACACAGTCAGCTGACTCAATGTATAATTCATAATTTAATTTAATGATTATCATCAAATATATAAATAAAATTTAATTATTGGCTTGGGTTATATTTGTGCCACAAAAAAAGAACTCATGGAAAAAATGACTTTTACACACCTCGAAACAGGTTTAGAAAATGATAAACTTAAATTGCTGATAAACAGTCTTATTGAAGCTAATCTCAACACTTTTAAGTTACAATCTCTGTCTGACTGGATTAAAGATTCCGATTGTTCCACAGATGAAATTGAGGCACAAACCCAAAAACTAATCGCATTTAAAGAGACCATCAAATCGATTCGAACAATCGAGGATGTTGAATTGACCATTAAAGTCAATTACTCAAAAGACAAGAAAAACGCTGCGTGATCCCCTTCTAAAGATATCGCCCAAGTCAAGTCTTTCGGATAGGTCATCATCTGCCGCCATTTCGCTTTTTTGCCCTTATGACTACTCACAAAATCTAGAGTGAGGCAAACAGTAAAATGTTGCTCATTTTAATTATCTTTAGGTGGATTCGATAGTGGTCTGCAAAATTGTAACATTTGCTTTTATGTCAAAATTCAACGCCACCAAACACTCTCAATATTAGATTTAATGCCTTCATTTTGAACAGAACAAATTTTAGCAGCCGTTATGCCTAGACCCAATACAAACGAGTATGGTCCTTTCTACAAAACCTACATCGACCACACAAAAGGTCACGACTATACCGAATTGGTGCAGCAACATAACGACCGCATTGTACAAGCATGGTCTGCTGTACCCATTCAAAACGTTGATTTTGCGTATGCGCCAGGCAAATGGACCGTCAGACAGATGCTGCAACATGTCATTGACACAGAACGTATTTTGGCTTACAGGGCTTTAGCGATTTCTCGAGAAGAGCCTCATGCCATCGCTGGCTTCGACGAAAATAAATACGCCGCCATTGCCACCGCATCCGAGCGAAATTGGGATGAGATGATACTAGAATGGCAAGTTGTGCGGCAATCCACCAATATGCTTTTTGCTTCTTTTACCAAAGGTCAAATACAAAACATGGGGGTCGCCAGCGACAATCCGATCTCAGTTAATGCTTTGGGATTCATTATTATTGGTCATGCCCTCCACCATCTTGGTGTGTTGCATGAGCGCTACAGCCTATGATCCAGCAAAATATTTTTTCTTCAACCAAAACGACACCCGCACCAACAAAATCAAGGCAGGAACCTCAACCAATGGCCCAATAACCCCTGCAAACGCTTGGCCGGAGTTCAAGCCAAAAACGGCAATCGCCACGGCGATGGCCAATTCAAAATTATTGCCCGCTGCTGTAAATGCGACCGATGCTGTTTTGTCATATTCAGCACCCATGGCTTTGGTAAAGAAAAAACCAATAACAAACATCAGGCTGAAATAGATCAATAATGGGACAGCGATGATCACCACATTCATAGGGATTTCTACAATCAATTCTCCTTTGAGCGAAAACATAACGATAATCGTAAACAATAGCGCAATCAGCGTCATTGGTGAGATAAAAGGAATAAATTTGTTGGTGTACCACTCTGCTCCCTTTTGTTTGATCAAAATCGACCGACTCAAGAGGCCTGCCAAAAAAGGAATCCCCAAATAAATCAAGACACTTTCCGCGATAGTGCCAATAGAAATATCAACAATTGTCCCTTCAAAACCGAAATATGGCGGTAAGACTGTGATGAAAATCCAGGCGTAAAAACTATAAGCAAACACCTGAAAAACACTATTGAGTGCCACGAGCCCCGCACCATATTCACTGCTGCCTTCAGCCAGATCGTTCCAGACCATGACCATCGCAATACAGCGGGCCAATCCAATCAAAATCAGACCGACCATATACTCTGGGTAATCCCCCAAGAATGTTATGGCCAACACAAACATCAAAACAGGCCCAATAACCCAGTTGAGCATCAATGAAATAGAGAGGATTTTTATATTTTTAAAAACCTTTGGCAGTAGTGCGTAATTGACCTTTGCTAGAGGCGGGTACATCATCAAAATCAATCCAATGGCAATAGGAATATTCGTGGTGCCACTGCTCATTGCATTGATTACCTCAGGAAAAGCTGGAACAAAGTACCCAAGACCAACACCTATCGCCATCGCTGCAAAGATCCAAAGGGTCAGGTTTCGGTCCAGAAAGTTTAATTTTTTTGACGTCATGATCAGTGGCTTATTTGAGAAAATACATAAAAGAGTTCTGCAGCAATTTGCAGACTCCTTTCTTGATATTTCTGGGTCTGTAGTGGCGACCCATCAAAAGCTTTGGGATCGTCATAAGTCAACGGAATGCGTTGCTCAGCGCCAAAAATAAAAGGACAGCCTTCATCAGCTTCCGAGCAGGTCATGATGGCGGCAAAGCCAGACTTTGGATTGAATTCATCATCCAGTTTTTTTGAAAACGCGACGACGGGGTGAGCGTTATCGGCATATTTAATGCTGTACACTGGATTCTGGTGTTCTGCAATCACTTTGATCTGGAACCCGCTATGCGCTAAGGTCTCTGCCACCTTTGGAAAAAGGGCAGTAGCCTCTGTACCTCCAGAATAACAAAACACTTCCTTAATGCCAAAATAATGCGCCATGGTCTGTGCCCAAACTTGCGACAGATGACTGCGCCGCGAGTTGTGTGTGCAAATGAAATTAAGGCGTATGGCCTTGTTGACTCTAGCCTTGGACTGAATATGATCTACAAGCGGCTGCAATACTGCTTTGCGCTGGTCCGCAATAGCCTGTGGGTCTAGTGATGCAATAAAAGCCTCTAATTCCGCATAAAGGCCTGATTTGGGATGATTCATTTCCTTGATTTTTATTTTCTTAACAACAATTGCCGCCAGGTGTACAAGCAGACTTGACCGTTAAATTTGATCGTCTCGTCCGAGGTTTTGCTTCAGGGATGCCGCAGTGGTCCTTGGCCAAACAATCCGTTTGTTTTGTCGTCAAAAGAAAGTTGACCCCATCAAAGGCCAATCCATACCGCTGGATTGTTGCCCCCTGATATTCTATATCAACTTCCCAATCTTCGGTTCCAAATGTGTTCTGGAATTGTTCGATGATGTTGCGCAATTTATCGGGCTGTAACCTGTGCGCGACGTCATCAGAATGCCATAGCTGAAAGCTGACTGCATTTTCGAGACGTACTGTGCCCCCGCAATCAATGAAGTTTTTGGAAACATGTCCCATTTCGGTAACATGAAAGTGCGCGGGGACCATGCCTCCATCAGGAAGCTTAAAACCCATAGTAGTGATCTGATCAAGTATTGATTTGACCTGAGAAATTTTCATAGTAATCGTCCGTTTTTATCCAACATTGTTTTAGGCGCAACAGTGGTCACTTTGGGCGAGGTCTTGATCCAAAAACTCAGACATGACCTCTTTCATATGGGTCCAATTTTGCTGATCAATGCAATAACAAACACTCGTCCCCTCAACACTGCCCTTGATGAGCCCTAAATACTTCAGTTCCTTGAGGTGTTGCGAAATGGTTGGCTGTGCCAGACCTATTTCACCGACTAAATCACCGCAGACACACGAATCTATTTTGAATAAGTGCTGTAGGATCGCCACACGGGCTGGATGACCAAAAGCTTTTGCCAAAAGGGCAATTTGATTTTGTTGGTCTGTGAAAATTTCGACTTTAGTAACGCCCATTGCTTAATTATTATATTGCAATATTACGATTAATTCCGGTCTTTTTCAAAATTATATATGGCCCTGCCTAAAGCGGCCAAAAATGGAATGCCGACTTGGTCATATTCATACTGGTCATCGTTATATATTTGATTGGCATTGGACAATATTGTCGCCGTCAAAAAGAACTCAACCCCTTCATCATCTCTGATGTATGCGACATCCGTAGCAGTTCCATAGGCCAATCCAACTTTGTTATAAATGCGCACTTCGGGACGCATGGCGCCTTTTTGGTCTCCATAGATCAGAAATTTGCCATAGCTGTCAAAGTAATCTGTTCTGTCGTAAAATGGCACTTCCACCTCCGTTGGGACGCGACTCATCCAATATTGCAAAAAACTTTGGTCCTCAGGGTCGATTTTGAACTGTTGCTGCTCATTGAAAAGCTCCGGAAAAATAACACGTTCAAGAATCTGTTGCAAAGCGGTTAGCGAACTGTAATTTTTTTTTGAAAAATCCATGGGTTGGCCCACGATCTGACCATCTGCCCAATAACCCTTGCCCTTGAAAGTACCCTGCAAACCAGCAGGGGTTGACTCTGCCTTTGCGGCAATAGGAGATTGTTGGTAGAGGGTGTCTCCAGCCGGGCCAAAAAAAACAAATCCAAAATTATCGGCCGTATTTTCGGGGTCCCAAAACTTGTGCACCAGCTGAAAATCATGAATGCCCTTGGCGTGTATTGACGCATTCATGGCGTCACTCCCGACAAAGTCGAACAGATAGTTATAGGCCATATTATCACTGACCAAAAAAATCTTTTTAATCAAATGACCAATTGTGAGTTGGCGATCGGGATGAGTGGAGTCTTGGCGGTTGAGCAATTTTCCATGGTGCGTCACGTCAAATGGTGTTTCTGAAGTCATCGCGACACCCTCTGATTGAAGTCGCCTGATTTTTTCTAATGCCAGAATTGCTACCGGCAACTTGACCGTGCTTGCAGGATAAAAATATTGTCCGGAATTCTCTTGAAAACTATGGCGTTCAAAGCTCACGAGTCCCTGCTCTGATCGATTTATTCTGGTATAGAGAATTTGAACTTCATGCCTTGCCAATGATGAACACACGCGATTTATGGCAGAGTCCTGACTGTTGAATAAAATCTCCTCAAGCAATACACTATTGGTCGTCTTAGGGTTACACGCCACAACACCACACAACAAAAATAAGGACGCCAATAATTTAGATTGGATACTTTGGCTCATCACACTAAGATATTCTTTTTTTCAAAGAACCAAGAAATTTGGCTTACTCTGGTACGAGGGCCAATGCTTTATAAAGTCCTATTTTAGATTTATAAAACTTATTTTCGACCGTATTTCTTTTGCGCAAAGCTTCTATGAGCTTCTGCTCCCGGCTGATCAAAACAAAAAGAGCGCTCTCTCCTTCATTAAATTTACGCTGCTCTCCTTGCAGTAAGGCCTCATAATTCACGACCATATTTTTCGACAGGCCATATTGATCAAACAATAGATCTTGGGCTTGAATATTTTCAGTTATTTTATTTTTGATCTTAATTTTCTCAAATTGAAGATCCATATCAGCATCTGAAATTTTCAATTTGGCGAGTTTCAACTCACCGCGCTCTTTGCGCAGAAATAAAGGTAATTTCACTGCCAAATTGGCTTTATTCTGATCCAAATTGATCGGAATAAAATCATCAACCTCTCGCTGTAAAAGATTAAAGTTGAGTTTGATGTCTGGCATTAGCGCAGCCGCCTTTAAAGACCCCTCGTACTGCGATATGCCCAACTTAGCGTTCAGAACACTTATTTTGGGATGTGCACCGATAAGGTCCGCGTCAAGAAAAGCAGTGGTCAAGCCTAATATTTGGTCCAAAGCCACGCCATCAATGGGCGCCGGATGAGTCCCTTCTAAAATTTCTAAGGGTACCGTATTTTTTTCCCAAAGATAATTCGAGGCTTCTAGTCTCGAGCTCAATAGTTTCAGCGAGGCTTCGGAGCGCTCCAGTAATCTTTGTTGCACATTAGTGTAGGACTCTAAGGTATCTATATTGGCGAGATCCCCGGCCAACGCCCTTTGCCTCACACCTTCAAAACGCCTTAAGGCATTGACATAGAACTGATCGCTGACCTGATAATTGTCATGGGCCAATAACCAATCAAAATAAGCGCTAGCCGCTTCTGCAATGAGGCTATTGATCAACAACTCTCGTTCTGCTTGTGTTTGGCTGACCAACAACTTCGCTTGCTTTAAAGTGGCCATCCTTTTGTTGATCCAAAGCCCATCAGAAGCATCTAATGCAATACCGGCTTGATACAATCCACCGTCTGGTAATTGATCTTGGTTGTTGAGGTACAGTCCTTGATTTTGAGCAAAACCCGCCTTCAAAGAAAGTCCATACCATGCAGGAACCACAATCGCGCCTTTGGAACGCTCATAATATTGGCTGCCGTCAAAATCCTTTTGATCATTTTCATAACTCAATTTTGGATCAAACGCACCACGCGCTTTGAGGAGTTGTGCCAAACCACTAGACTCCTTGTTATTGGCTTGAGTGACCAAAGGATGGTTTGCTTTGACATACTCCAGATATTCCTCAAAAGACAAGGACGAATTTTGCTGTGCACCAAGTTTTCCTGAAAGCAACAGGACAAAAAATACAACAAGAACACTTCTCATTTAGGATGTTTTTTGGGATGCAGCCGCAGTTTCGGGCAAATAATAATTGGGCGGAAATCCGTTGAGTTGTCTCCAGAGCTCAAACCAAATAGGCACGTCTTCTAACAACGCGATTGTCTTTGCCCCCGACCCGACACGAATTGCCGTGGGCCAGGGTTGGTCTTCGGCATCCGGGGCCAGCAAAATTCTATACTTCCCATTATCGCTTATGAAATTTTCAATAGCCACAACTTTTGCGCCGTACGTTCCATAGGAAACATTAGGCCATCCACTAAAGACGATGGCGGGCCATCCATCGAATTGAACCCGAATGGTTTCGCCTAGATGAATCAGCGGCAGATCGATCGGTCGCACATAAGTTTCAACCGCCAACTGATAATTGGCGGGCATGATGCCCAAAAGCGCCTCGCCTTCCTTAAATGTTTCACCGATACCTCCTTTGATGGCCTTATTGATGTAGCCGTCTTGAGGTGCAAGTACATAGAGCAGCTCACTCCTTCTTTTGTAATTGGCATAAGTGTTGTTGAGTTTGCTCCCCTTTTCCGATGCATTAAAAAAGTTCGATTTAGTGGTGAACAAATCACTCTCAGCTTTGGAGATCTTGTTTTGGTATGATGGCTCTAACTCCAAGCGTTCCAGCGCGGCGTTCAACGCCATTTTTTTACTGCGCTCATAGTCGTTCAATTGCGCCACATAAACAGCTTCTGCTTCCTGAAACTTCAGTCGTTTGTCCTCGACCTCTCGAGTGGCTTTGAGTCCCGATGCCGCCAATGAAACAACCCTGTCGAATTGCGTTCTTGCAATCTGAAGACTCACTTCTGCTGCAATTACTTTTACGCTGTCGTTTGAGACCTTAAATTGGGCCTGCAATACTTTGTTATCCAGCTGTGACCGCTTGAGCAATAACTCTTGTTTCAAAGCTGTTATTTGGCGTGTTAACGCCTTTTGCTTATCGTCATAGGCCACAACAGAGCCTTCATTGGCATTGATCTGGTCCTGTGTCCGGATCAAGAGTTCAGGATCGAAATAATCGCTCTTGATTTCAGATATTTTAAGAATGGTATCCCCTTCAGAGACCAGGTCGCCCTCCTGAACATACCATTTTTCTATCCTTCCTGGAATCGGTGACTGAAGTGTTTGCGGTCTTTGCGAGGGCATTAAGGCGGTGACATTACCGTTACTGGTAATGTTTTGCGTCCAAGGCAAGAATAATATGACGAATCCGACGATTGCAAACGCCAACAAAAATCTATTAAAGGCTTCATAGTAGGATTTGTCAAGAACATGGCGTCCTGATTGGAATGCCGAAAGATCAACCTTGGTGTGCAGTTTGTTGTTAGAAATATTCAGCATAGCTCTAGAGTATTTTTCCGTTGGACAAATGAAGTATGGCGCTGCATGCAGATTCCCATTGTTTGTTTGCGCTCACCACCACTAATGACCACGGTCTGGCAGAATCGGTCAAGTAATCAATTATTCTTGTGGTCTCCTCATGAGTAAATTGATCTAATGGATCTTCCAAAATGAGCAACTTTGGCGATTTAAGAATTGCTCTCGCCAATATTAATTTCTTGCTGATGGTATACGGGACTTGTTTGCCCTCTGGTTTCAAAACAGTCATCAGGCCGTTCTCCTGATCCCCCAAAAACACACTCAGCCCAATGGCCGCAAACACTTGCTTGATATGGTCATCGGTTATGGCTTGGTTCCCAAAGGTCACATTCTCTTTGATAGTGCCTTCAAAAGGGCTTTCTTCGGACAGCGAAAGGCCTAATAAATCACGATACCCATTCAGATTCAAACTCCTCATGGCCGCGTTATTGACTTGAATTTGGCCTGCTGTGGGCTGAATGATTCCTGCCAATAACCGCAGCAAGGTAGATTTTCCTGAACCACTCTCTCCGGTGATCAATATCCGCGATTTTGGATCAATTTTGAGCGAAATATCCCGCAATATCGGGGTGCTTCTATCCTCCACACTGTAAGCCATATTCTTGAGCACCAAATTAAATTGGGTCTCTTGAGCGATCACATCACCCGACTGGGGCTCTAACTCTTTGTCCACAACTTTTCCCAATTTTTCGAGAGACGTCAGGACATCATAAAATGATTCTAGCCCAAAAATGAGTTTTTCGACCGAAGAAATGACCAGGATAATTATGATTTCTGCTGCGACAAATTGTCCAATATTCATTTCCTGATTCAATACCAAAGCTCCACCAATCAAAAGCAATCCAATCGTGACAATCACTTTGAATCCAATCATTTGGATAAATTGGATCACCAAAACTTTAAAATGTTTTTCACGAGCCATCAAGTACTCTTTGACCAAACTGTCATTCTTAGTCAGTGCCAATTGCGTTTTTCCAGACAGCTTAAAACTGACTATCGATCGGGCAATTTCTTGGATCCAATGGGCCACCCGATACTTATGCTCTGACTCCTCCAAACTGCTTTTTAATCCCTTTGCAGCGGTATACTTGAAGACGACGTAAATCAGGCCCAAAAGCATAAAGCCAAAAACGATAAAAAAGGGATGATAAAACGACAGCAACAACAAGGCAAATAATATTTGCAATAAGGCACTTGGTACATCAATGAGGATTTTGGACAATCCCTTTTGTATGATCAAAGTATCAAAAAACCTATTGGCCAATTCAGGAGGGTAATAAGCCCGAAGTTCCTCCATTTTGATCTTCGGAAATCTATAACTGAGTTCGAAAGACGCTCGGGTGAATATGCGCTGTTGAATGGTTTCAATAATGCGCAACTGCATCAATTGCAGTGCGCCAGCAAAAGCCACTCCAATGGTCACCAAAACCACCAAAACCACCCAAGAGGTGCTCATCTGAGCGCCTTGAATGAGGTTGATGATGGCCTGTATGCCTAAGGGCAAGGTCAAGGCCATGAACCCAGAAAAAATGGCATAATAGCCAATTTGAAAAATATCTTTTCTTTCTAATTGTAAAAGCCCTAAGAGCCTTTTCCATGGATGTAAAGGAAAATCTTTTGCCATCAGACTAGTGTTTTATTAATCAGGTCTACATAAAAATCTGCTGGACAGATATTTTCCGAGCAGCTTGTCAATGAAGGAAGATGACTATTGAAATAAAATTGTTTTAAGAAGCCGGTCAATAAGGCACTGGCCAATGATGCAGGATAGGCATACGATGGGTTGACGGCTTCGATCAATTCTTGTACCCTTTCATGTACCCTTTTATAACTCAAAAAAAGACCCAATTCATTTTCTTGATCGATTGCTCTGTTGAGGAATGCTTTAGAGGACTCTTCTATCATGATTTGTTGGAGCGCAACCAGACTAAAGCTGGTATAACTGGTATCATTCTTTACTTCGCGCGTGATCACATTAACGGCCTTGAGCAATTTCTCCATGGGGTCCGAGACAGCATGCGTCTCCATAACCAACTGATATTCGATCCAGCCCCAATACCAAGAGGTGAGGTAAAGTAAAAACTTGTGCTTATTTTCAAAATACCGATAAATCGAGCTTTCGTTCGACTCAATTATGGCCCCCAACTTCTTGAAAGTAAAGGCGTCAAACCCCAACTCGTGGATCAGATTTATGCCTCTTTCAATGATTTTCTTTCCCAAATCAGAAGTTTCGGGATCTTTGATATAGACCCCTTCAGGCACACTGATCTTAAATGATGCTAATAATCGCTCCATAACTCTTTTGATTACAAAGATAATAGTAATACTATTATTTATGGATATTTAACTATTATTTAAGAAAAAGACCCCGTGCAATAAAGGCCAGCGGCGTCACAAATTCAATCAGTCTAGCCTTACTTTGAATAATCTTGGAGCGCCAAGGCCCTCATCTTCTGAGGTCAACCAGAATTCATGGGCATCGATTATTTTGATGGCTTCGATCTGAGCAGGACCAACAGGGAGCAGGAATTTGCGCATTTTAGATTTGATTGAACAGTGGCCCAGTCCACAAATTTAAAATTTTGATGCGCATCATCATTAATTCCATCTTGAACAATCAATAACCCCATCGGATTGCAGATAAATTAAATTCTAGGTAATAGGTATTGTCTTGGTCTAAAATGCGTCCTTTTACTTGAGTATTTTGCGCCCATCCTATAGAAGAGGCAAGCAGTAAACAGAAAAATACCAGCGATCGAGAAAATTTAAATTAATTCAAGGTTATATAAGTACAAAACAAAGAGGGGTTTCGCAGGTCAAATAAATCTTAGATAAGATGCAGTTAACGTTGTTCTAATATACTTCGGCCTGCCCAGACGACGCAACTCCCAGTAGGGGCTCATGAATCAAAGCCCTATAGACTATAAAATATAATCTGTATTCACAAAGTTACTCTGACGCTCTACAAGCATGTCATTGATGATCGCCTTATTCATTGCATTGTCTTTTGCCGCCAAAAACGTCCGAATCGAAAACGTACGCAGAGCATCATGGACACTCAGGGTGCTCACGGCCGAATCTTTGCGTCCCGTAAATGGATAGGCATCAGGACCACGCTGGCAG
>Ga0209137_1001135_pt1 | contig 25948 bp, 31 predicted proteins | sample SaaInl5LU_22_DNA_FD_184642 | JGI IMG/M metagenome (GOLD analysis project Ga0209137, IMG submission 184642) | Marine microbial communities from expanding oxygen minimum zones in the Saanich Inlet - ESP_105LU_22_DNA (SPAdes) (version 2) | ecosystem: Environmental > Aquatic > Marine > Intertidal...
TATCAGCCTGGCGGAGGTGATGAATATGCAATAGCAGCAGGTAGAAGAGAGTTTGGTGAAGTTGCTAATATAATAGCTTATTTTGCAATGAATAGAACTCATACAAAAGAAGAGCTGAAACTGGTTAGAAATAGATTTGACTTAGAGTCAGATGCTATAAAGAAATTTAAAGAAAAGATGATTAGCACTATTAAAAGCAAAGGAAATAGCGACGTCAACAGCGTTTCTTCTAAGATAGTTGGAAATATGTCATTTGTCAATATAATGATAGATGAGTTAGTTAATTTAATATCAGATCGTACTTCTGAATTTGGTTCTGCTAGACTAGATTGGCTAGAGTTTAACTCTGGATTAGTAGAAGACTTTAAGCTTTGGTTAGAAGACACTTCTATGTGGAGAAAATTCAATAAGCAAAAGATGGGTGGTAGCCAAGAAGATTTAGAAATAGCTAATGCAACACTTGCAGCTTCTAGAGCAAAAAGAAGCAAGGATATTGCTAAAGGTAAGTTTGCAGAGAAGAAGCCTAAAAAGAAAGAAGACGTTGGTCCTTATAACAAGATTGGTAATGCTCTCAAGCAAATTAATTTGCAAAACTATGCTGAATTATACGAAAGATTTGTAAAAGCTATAGTTCTTAATCAGGTTGACATTGCTATGCAAGAGGCTAAAATAGCAAGTGGCAAAGGATCTGAGTATTACGAGCCTACGCTTGATGACGACGAAACAGTTATAACAGAAGTTAACGCTGCTGTTGAAGGCTTTGAGAGCTACGTTGAGTTGCATGCAAAAATAATTAAAGATCTTATGAAAGACGATCCAGGATTAGTAGAGGATTAATAGAAAAATAATTATGAACAAGAACTTACCTATTGTAGTTAATAGTTCAAGTTGGACTATGCAAGAAAAATCCATGATAAGATCTTTTAAATTTGAAAAAAGAAAAACTTCTGAATTCTTTATTTTTGAGATGTTAAAATTCTTAAGAGATACTGTTGCAGATATTGAATTTAGAAAAAGAGATAATAATGTTATTATAGTTATAAGAGCATTTTCTCCTTCAATTTCAGAAATAGAGATAGAATCTTCTAAAAAGATAGAAGAAATATATGAAGACGTCATGTATTATAACAATAGATAAAATTTAGTCACATTTTTATGTTTAAGGTCTTGATTATATAATTCTAGTATAATCAAGACCTTTTTTTTGGAGAAAAAATGACAAACGACAAGATTTTTTGGAGCGATTCGCTCGATATAAATGAAACAATGCTAGAAAGCGGAATTATAATTAAAAATGAGTATACTGTTGTATCCGCAGTTAAAAAGAAAAATAAAATATGCATAACTTTAAATGCAAAATTAGAAAGTTTCGCGAAAGCAGCTTTATTTGATAAATTTATAGATATAAAAATTTTAGAAAATAAAATAACAGTAAAAATATCAAAAGCAAAAGTAAAAATAGAAAATAATTACTATATAATTAAAATAAAAGGGGAAATTTGCAATGAGTGACAACTACGAGTTTCAATTTGATAAATTTATTAAAGATATAGAAAAAAGAGAAACTAAAGTAAGCGAAAACATGACTGTTACAAAGCTTAGCTTACAAGAAGAAGAAATGAAGAGAAAAAGAGAGCTACTTTATAGGGAAAGATGGCAAAACAGAATAACTTGGGGTGAGAATCAATGAGAAACTACTCTATTATTACTGAAATTGAGAATTTTCTAAATGAAAAAGAATTAGACATTGACTCTGTTGTTGGTAGTACTAATATACCTAACAAGCTAAGAGCAAATAAGAAAAAACCAGGTGAAAAATTTAAGCATGATGATCTTTTAAATAGTGTTGAAGAAGATGAAGATCAAATAGAAGATGAAGATAAAGAAGATTCTAAAGACGAAGAAAAAATTAGCAGTGACGATGAAGATGAAAAGCCTGATTTAACTGGTAATCTTGAAGAAGAAGATATTATAATGCCTAATGACTTAGATCCTGAAAATGGTAATGTTGGGGAAGAGTTTGTTAGAAGATTTAACATATTAAGAGCAACTAAATCACTAAAAGACAAAGAAGTTTATAAACAATTTAAAAAGTACTACAAGAGCTTGTCTTATGAAGAAAGAATATCTTTTTATACTTTTATTGTCGGTATGAGTCAAGTTTGCACAAACTCATTAGGAAATGAAGAAGAAGGATCTAAGCCTAGCGATTATGGAATTAGTATTAGTTACAAAAACAAGTCAGAGTCTGGTAAAGATGATGAAAAAAAGTCTAGTTCTTTAGAAAAAGATGATGAAAAAAAGAATAAAGAAACAGAAGAACCTTCAAGATTTCAAAAAAAGAGCAAAGGTATAATATCAGTTATAAACACTGAAGGTGTGCAGGACAAGACAGAAATTTTAAGTTTTTTAAAAAAAATAAACGGATAATAGATGGATAGACTTCGATGTCAGAAAATTTATAATTTTAGCTTTATAAAAAATTTAAATGATTATGTTGTAGTATTAAAGCAGTCTTTAAAGTATTGTGATAGAAATAAATATTTATCTTCTAACAAAGGCAATCTTTATATGTTTAGGTGGTCTAATGATAAAAAAAGATTTGTATTAGACTTTAATACTTCTAAAAAAAGAGACATAGTAGGAATCGATTCAGATGAAATATCTGAAGGTTTATTGATATGTAAGCAGATATTAGATGCTCTTAATAGTTTTGATCATGAGTATATTAAACTTTATAACTTATTTAATCCTTTTAAAGGTTTAGTTTTTGAGATAAATTTAGAAAATAACTTGGCAATATTTCTTGGAATATGGAATATACATGCTAGTAAGTTTAGAGAAGGTAGTTTTGATTTAAAAAATAGAAGATTTAGCATATTAGACTTTAAATGTAATATAGATAATGATTTATTAAATATTTTAAGTAATAGAGAATTTATTAGTATTTGTTATCCTTCTTATATGTTATTATATGAAGACATGTTAAAGTCTACACAACAAGTTAAGTTTGATAATATTATAAATAACTTAAGCTTTAGTCAAATTATTTATAAATATAAAAATGTAAAAAAATTCTCTAAAGAATATAATATAATTACTAGACTAATAGAAAATAAGATATTAGAATTAATTAAATCAGAAAAGATAATATATCAACATGAAGACTATCTTGTTTCAATAACAAATAGTAAAGTAAATACGCTAGAAGAAAAAGTAGTCAATAAACCTTTAGGAATATTTATAATATGAGTTTATATGAAGAAATAAAGAAAGAGTTAATAAATATAAACACTTTGTATAAAGAAGATGACTGGCTACAAGTTAAAAAAATGCTTCTTAAATCAATATCACCTGACATGAGAAAAAGATTTAGTGTTAGACATTACTACACAAAAAAACATTCATTAAACAAGTTCGAAAAAGAAATAATTAACTACTATAGAGATACTTTTGGTATAAGTCTGGAGTTAAAAGAAAATGACAAGCACACTAACGATCCGATCTGGAAATCTAGAAAAATTAAATGAAAAAAATAAAGAGTCTGATATGTCTTCAGGAGGAACATCAGACGCTAATAGTCCTATAGCTTTGCTAGACATGATGGGTTTAACACACGCTATGAAGTTAGGAACACATGTTGCAGAAGATATTGTTTTTTTTGCTGAGTTTTTATCTAAGATGCCACTAACACTTTTTGATGTTAAAGCTTATGATCAAAATTTAAAATCTTATAAAGAAAAAAGAAAAAAGCAGGATAAAAAATTTGAGGATTGGACAGACAAATCTTTTACTTCAAAATTTATTTTTACATTTGGTAATACAACAGATGGTTTATCTGATAGTCCTAATATGACTTATCCACTCGCAGGATACATAGGAGAAACATTCTATGATTTTATGTCACCTGAATCTGAAAATATCGCAGGATCTTTAGGTAATGTTTTTAGAAATATAATGAAAATTAAACTTTTTGGAGATGTTGCTGCTATAGGAATAAATGGTGTAGTTTCAATTAGTACTTCTTTTTATGAAGCTATACCTAAATTCTTTTCACAATTTTCTTTAGACGGTACGCTTGAAGGATTAAAAGATTTTTTAATTGGCGGGCTTAAAACTTTAGGAGATGTTGCTACATTCGATTTTGATAGCGTTATTGATAGATTTTCAGGTATATTTCATTCGTTTTTAGATTCTATAAACAGTATTGGCGTTTCACATAAAGATTTTGGCGAAACAGCAAAGCAAATATACAATGATCACTTTAGAGGATCTGTTTCTAATACATTTATTAATGATATAAAAACTTGGTTTGCTGTTAAAGCAGGGAAAGTAAAATGACAAAAAAAATAAGAATCAAAAAAGGTATCATAAAAGAATATACTAAAAATAGAAACTTAGATCAAGAGTTTCAAAAATTCTTTATAGAAAGAGCTTTAGAAGATATATCAAAGTTGACAAGCATGACTGTGACAAAAATTGCAGAAGAAAAAAATAAAAAAGATAAGCTAGAAATGCTTCAAAACTTAAGAAAAAACAGAGCTTTTGACATAAAAAGAAAAGAATCAAATACAACTTATAAAAGTTTTTTGGAAGAGCTAGCTTTTATATATTGCAGTTATATTAACGTTATTGCAGGAGCAGCTTTTTATTATTACACAATACAATCAATCAAGTCAAAGAAAAAGCCCGAAAATAATGAATTTAATAACTTGATAGACATTTTAAATCAGCAAAGAGAAAAAATATCAAAAAAATATGATATTGAAAGCGATCAGTTTGAAGATATTAGCAATTTAAAAAATAGAATACCAGACGGGTCTAAGTCTTTAAGAGACACAAACGACAAAGAAAAAGATAATTCTAGAGAAGCTGTAGCTAATGAATCAATGCTTTCTGTCGTAGAGAACAATATACCTAAAATAAACAATCAAGTAAAGAAAATAGTATTAGACGCAGAAAACATACATAAGATACTTTCTCCTACTTTTGAAATAAGCGATTTACCATTTAAAACTAAAGAGCTTGTTAAAGATGCAAAAATAATATTTGAAAGTATTGATAAACTTTCTATTTGGATTAAAAAACTAAACGATTTAAATATTAAAAATTAAGTGTATAAAATGTCATAAAATTTATATAATAAAATATAAAGGATAAATTTTATGACTGAAGAAAAAGACAAATGGATTCCTGAGTTTTTATATAGTGAAGACTCTCCTTCAAATATACCACTAGTTAAAGTGCCTAAAGGCAAAGTTATGCCTTCTTGTATTTTTATAGCTGAAGCAAATGAAACTGACAATCCTGAAGAAGAAGTTGATATTTTTGTTAAGATGTTTATTTCTCATGATTCTCTAAAAGAAAAGCTACATCCTGATATACTTGATGCTGTAAGAATGTCAATAGGATTAGATCCACTTCAGGAAGCATTTGATCGAGGACAAGAAACAACAAACAGAATAATAAATGCTGTAGAAGATGCAGTAAAAAGCAAACAAAAATAAAAACTTCTGTGTGTTAAAAATGTTTTTTTTGTTTTAAAATATAAAAAAAGGAATATAAATCATGTATGAAGTAGGAAAAATACTATATACAGTATATGAGGATAAATATAAAATATTTCCTCTTAGAGTTGTAGAACAAGTAACTACAAAAACTATAAATGGTACAACTACTGAGTTTTTTGTAGAGATACCTTCTAAAAAGCAAAATACTGTAATTAATCTTAAGAAAGTAAGCAAGGTTTTTAATTCGCTAGAAGCAACTAAAGCTTATCTAATTAAAAATGCTGAAGAGTCTATAATAAAAATTGTTAATGAAGCTTCTGAAATGGAAAAAGAGTTTTTTGGCGAAGCAGAAGAAGAAATTAAAAGCAATATAAAATTAGACTTTGATCCTGTTGCAAAAGAAAATGTTGTAGAAGATAATAAAGTAGATATTGATTTAGGTGATGGTTTTGTAGGTAAAATAAACATAGACAATGTAAAACAAGTATTAGGAGAAAATATTGTCAAATAAAAAAGTTATTATATTAGACGGCTATAATCTTATGTACCGTGCAAGGTATGCAACTAGATTTAGAACAGAAACATCAGCTATATTTAACTTTTTTAGATCATTAAGATCAATATACGAAGAATTTGACTTCGATATTGCTTATATGGTTTTAGAAGGAAAGCCTGTAAAAAGAATCGAAGCAACAAAAAAATTATTTGGTGAGTCAACTTACAAGGCTCAAAGAGTTTATGAGGATAAGGATAATTTTTCTTCACAAAGAAAAGAAATACAGGAAATTCTAAAAGAAGCTTTTCCTATTAAGATTGTTAAACATCCCTATCATGAGTGTGACGATATATGCAATTATTACGCAAATCATGTTCACAAAAACGATGAAGTAACAATTATATCTTCTGATACTGACTTTATTCAAAGTATAAACGAAAAAACAAAACTATATAATCCTCTAAAGAAAGTTTATATTAAAAAACCTGAATTTGACTATGTTTTATTTAAGGCACTAAAAGGTGATAGTTCTGACAACATAGAAGGTTTTAAAGGTGTAGGTGAAAAAACTGCTTTAAAATTATGTAGTGATATAAAAAAGCTAAATGAATTTATTGACTCAGAAGAGAAAACAAGTAAACTATTGCACAATAAATTCATGGTAAAATTTCATGAGATAGACGATTTAGAAAACATTAAAATTATCAGCGAAGGAAAAAAATTCAACGAAAAATATGTTTTTGATAAATTTACAAAATATGAATTTAAGTCTATAATTGAAAACGAAAAATATTGGGAAAAATTCAAAGAAACATTTAATAAGGAGCTAAAGTAAAATGTCTGACTATTTAAGTGATAACTTAATTCAAAAACTAAGGTATAGCAACACAATTACAGCTAACGAGGTTGTAATGAAAGTAGGAGACTTATACGTTGTAGAGAACGTTATCGAAGGAACAAAAAGAACACTTGATAGTAGTTTTGTTAAGAATCTACAATCATCAACAATTTCTGAAGGCAGACCAGAACAGAAACTACTAAAGGATTAAAATGTCAGAACTATTAATATTTGGATTAGATGCGCAAGAGTCTCTTAAAAAAGGCGTTAAAAAACTAACAGACGCAGTAGGCACAACAATGGGACCGCAAGGCAATCTTGTTCTTATTGAAAGAAATGGTGAGCCTCCTCACTTAACAAAAGATGGCGCGACAGTTGCTAAAAACGCTGTTCTAACTGACCGCGTTGAGGCATTAGGTGCACAACTTCTAAAACAAGCAAGTGAAAATACTGCAACAGTAGCAGGTGATGGAAGTACAACAGCAACAGTACTATCAGCTGAAATTTATTTTAAAGCATCACAGGCTCTGAGAAGCGGTATAGCTTCGCCTACAGAAATGACTCGTTTACTTAAGACAAAGTCAGATGAAATTATTAGCCTTCTTAAAAAAGAAACAAAGAAAGTAGAGTCAGACGAAGAAATTAAACAAGTAGCAACCATTTCAGCAAATGGTGACGATTACATCGGCGAATTAATTTCTTCTGCAATGAAAGAAGTAGGGTCGAGTGGACTTGTTACTGTTGAGAAAGGAGGCGGTACTGATACTGTTCTTAATCTTGCTAGAGGAGTAAAGATTGATAGAGGATTTATATCTCCTTATTTTGTCAACACAGAAGATAAAAGCAAATGTACTCTTGAAAATCCTTATGTTTTAATTCTTGAAGATAAACTAAGCTCTTTAACTCAAATTTTGCCTGTATTAGAGATGGCATATGAGTCTAAAAAAGAAATGCTTATTATTGCACCAGACTTCGATCCTGAAGCGACACAGTCTCTTGTCACTAATGTCTCTAGAGGACTATTAAATGTTTGTGCAATTAAGTCTCCATTTTATGGCGACAAAAGAAATACAATCATGAGTGATTTATCAAAAGCTTTAGGAACTAAAATCTATTCGCCTGATGAAAAAGTAACAAAGCAAATTTTCCTTAGTGACCTAGGACAATGCAAAAAAATTGAAGTCACGCATGACTCAACACTTTTTGTTGAGTGTCAAGATATTCAAGATAGTGAAGATCTTACAAGTAATATTGAAGAACTTCTTAAAAAGAAAGATATTTCTAGAGAGGAAGAGTACTTCTTAAAGCAAAGACTTGCTGTTAACAAGGGTGTAGTTGCAGTATTAACAGTAGGTGCACATACAGAGTCAGAGCTTTTAGAACTTGTTGACAGAATTGATGACGCTTTACATGCTACAAAAGCTGCTATTGAAAGTGGATTCTTGCCAGGCGGAGGAATTGCTTTAGCAAAAGCTGGTCTAAAGCTTCAATCAGATGCTAATAATTCAAGTTCTCTTATTGACAAAAATGTAACAAAAATAATGTCTGATGCTTGTCTTGCTCCTTTACGACAGATTCTTAAAAACGCTGATTTGCCAGTTGACTATATTTTTGAGATGATTAAAAACTCTCCTGATTGGGACTACGGTTATAATGTAAGAGAGAATAAATATGTCAATATGATTGAAGCAGGAATTATTGATCCTTACAAAGTAACTACTACAGCATTAATGAATGCAACTTCTGCAGCTTGCAACCTTATCAGTGTAGGATGTGTTGTTTTAAGTGGTTCAAGCATGCAACAAGATGTTCAATTATTACAACTAACTGAAGATATGTATTAATATAGCCAAACAAAAGGAGATGTAATGAGTCTCACAGACATATCTATATTAGACATCTTTATACATGAATCTGAAAAGTCTCGCAAAATCGAAGAAGAGAAAAGACCTTGTTTGTATGTAGAAGACTATGAAATAGTTAAAAGTAACAATGAAACTAATAACTATAAAGAAGAGAAACGTGTCATTATACTAGAAATTTAATATAACATAAACGAAATATGCATTTATTCGCAATGTATTTGTTATTAAAAAAAGTTTTTTAATACATTGCGAGCATAAGCTAAAAAACTATAAATTTTATTTGACAAATAAAATGTGTAAAAAAAAAATATCTTGTGTTATTATTAAAACCACAAAGACAAAAAAGGTGATAAATGAAAAAAGATACTCGCGTATCATTAAAAAACTTGTTTATATCTATTTCTGACAAAAATAATTCAAAAAAGCTTCTTACTAGAGAGTCTGAGCAAGAGCTAGCTTATAAAGTGCTAAGTGGCGACAAAGCTGCAAGAGAGCTAATGATAGAGTCAAATTATAAATTAGCACATTCAATAGCTTTTAAGTGCTATAAACGAAGCAGAACAAAAAAAATAGATTTTGAAGATGTTCTGCAAGAGTCAAAGACAGGACTAATAAAAGCAGTAGATAGATTTAACCCTAGCAAAGGTTATAAATTTAGTACTTATGCTACGTGGTGGATTAAACAATCTGCACAACAATTCATAAGTGACAATTCTTCAGTTATTAAGATTCCAAATTATTCAAGAATTCTAAATGCAAAAGCAAAAAAAGTAATCGAAGATTATAAGCTAAATTTTGGTCACACTCCGACACTAAAAGAAATATCAGCACTGCTAGATGTTCCTGAGGAAACTATTAAAACTTCTGTTAATATACCTACAAACTACGTGTATATTGACGAGGAAAAAGATGATGACAATCATAGTGGTAGTGTATTTACTGTGCAAGAAACAAGCATGAATCCTGAAGAGTATCTACTGCACGAGGAGAATATAAAAAGCATAGCAAGCATCTTTAACACTCTTAAACCTAGAGAAGAAATGATAATAAGGCTTAGATATGGCATTCAAACGTCAGAAAATCAATCGCGTTTTTTATTAACAGACGAGGAGATAAAACAAATTGAACAAAAATAAAAGTTTAAAAGAAGTCTCAGAAGAACTTTCAAAAATAAATATTAAACTTGGAGTTAGTGGTGTAAGACAAACAATTAATAAATCGTTTGAAAAAATAATTAAGGAATATGCTGATATTCATGAACAAAAATTAGAAGCTAATCAAATTAAAAATCTAGCAAAAGACACAGAAATACAGAAAATTTTCGCAGAATATTTAAGTCAGCATGTCAAACGTTAACATAAGAAATACTAACTCTTTTTTTGCTATTAATAAAATATATTTAAAAAGAGCTAGAACTGTAGAAAAAGTATCAAACTCGAACAATACACAGGACTATGTTATGAACAAAGAAAAAGAAAAATTTTTAGATAAATGCGTTTTAAATCAAAAACTTGAAAAAGAAGACTTGGATTTTTTTAACAAATTAAGTGAAGAAGACTTTTTTGATCTAGAAGAAGTCTTATATAATAAAATGTTATCATGGGTATCTCATGAAGCAAGTAGACTTAATTATCAACACATATACACAAGAGAGGATTAAAAAAATGAAAAATATATCGATTTTTTTTTAATATTTTTACTAGCATTTTCATGTGCAGTAGTAGATAAAGATTTAGAAAATTCATTTTCTACAAACAAAGATTCATACAAGAGCGGAGAAATTGCTAAAATATACTATGACCCGCCTTTAGAAACAAAAACAATTGAAGCAGAGCTTGTAGATCCTGTAACTAATAAATTAGTAGAAAAATATAAAAATATACCTGTAAACAATGACAATGTATACGTCATACAAAGAATATTAAATACTCCTTATGCACAAATAGGAGATAATATTCTAAGAGTTATTTATTTAGACGATCAAAAACAAGTTTTAGGCACTTCAAGTAAAAAAATAACTCTTGAAAAATCAATATCGGTAAAGTCAATATGCAGCTCTGGCAATTGCGAATATTTCTCAGGCAACGCTGTTCAAGGTACAACAAATAAAATATCATTAGTTGCTAAAGGTTTTGCCATAATTGAGCAAAAAATAACGATTAGCTATAAAGTTGATTCAAATTCACCTGAATTTACTTACGTAGCAAATCAAGAATCATTTCAAACGCCTCGTGAGCAAATAGAACTAGATGTTACATTTCCAGATGTACCAGAATATACACAGTTTTACACTGCAAATATTTTAATAGAAACTAACATGTCAACAGAGAAGATTGACTCTAATATACTTCTAAGAATTGTTAGACCTATTGAAGTAATAAACGAAGGCGTAACAAAAGTAGCGCAAATATTTGAACCAGTTCCAATGTCAGGATGCATACCTGGATCTTTAGGAACAAACGTTACATATCAAGAATCTTCTACAGAAACGCGACAACAATCAGTTTCTATAAGCAAAACATCAGGTTATACTCTAGGAAAAGGAACATCATATACGTCTTCAGCGAGCGAGTCTCTTGGAATAAGCTCTACAAATACAACAAGTAATAGCTCTCAAATATCAGAATCAACAACAGCTTCTGAGTCAGATTCTACATCTTATAACGAGACTGATTCTAATAACTTTAATTTTACAACAATTGACGGTGAAAACTGGACATGGTCTAGAAGCAACTCAAGCTCTGAGTCTGAAGGCATTACAAATACTTCTGGTAACAGCACGGGAGTAAATGGCAGCGTAACTGTAGGAACTAGCGGAGATGCATCAATACCACTTTTAGGAAAAATTAGCGGAAAGTTTGAGACTACTGCAGGTGTAAATACAAATTGGAGTAATTCTACTTCAGATTCGCAATCATCTTCAAACTCAACTTCGAGTGGCTATATGACATCAAATAGTAATAGCGACTCAACTTCTTACGGTTCTCAGTATTCAATAACAAAGTCACAAACTTTAACAGGAGCATTTTCATTTTCTATGGGAAATAGCTTCACAGTTTCAGAATCAGAGTCAAATAGCTCTTCAAGGGTTTGGGACTTTTCTGAGTCAAACACAAACAGCTTGTCAACATCAGAGAACAACTCAGAATCTTTCAGCAAAACAATAGTAGAGTCTTCTTCTCAAACTATTTCAACTTCTAATACTTCTTATATACCGCCAAGAAGATTTGGAAAATGGTATAGACAAACAACAAGAAACATAAAACAGTCTATGATATTAATTTATGATATAGACGGTTTTGTAGTAGAAGTAATAAACATAAATTATAACACTTGGTCTTTTGCAACTTCAATGGCTATTAGCGATAGTTGCGAAACAATAAATACTAATTTTCCAGACGCGCAATGTTTAATATTGCCTTGTGAATAATAATTACATCTAAACAAGGAATAATGTATTATGTTTGGACTAAGTAAATTATTAAAAAGAAATAAAAAAAAATATAGCGCTAAAGTACACCCACAGCAAATTATAGACTATATAAAAGAAAATATTGCTTCTACTTCTTCTAATGAAACAACTGAAGGCGTGAGCTCTGCTTCTATATTAGTTGCTTCGTATATAAAAATGTTAGATGTTCATTTGCCTAAAAACGAAGAAGACTTTAGATCAGTTAATATGGATATTAAAACAGGAAAAGGAACAAAGTATCAAGGCGAAATCATTAAACACATTAGAACTTTAAGAAAAATAACTGAAGAACTAATGAAGCAAGATATTAATGAATCTGTTGATGTCAATAAAGTTTCAAGAGCTGTTGCTGTTTCTTACATGATGATTAATAGAATTCAAGCAATGATTCAAAACCCAAGCTTTTCTGAATTTATAAGAATAACAGTAAAAGAAGGAATTGATTCTATAGCAGACAATAAAAAACTAGTAATACTAGCTAAAACTACTGCGCTAAAAATGAACCAAGAGCCTCAATATGTAATGAGAGTTATTAAAATGTATCTTGAGTATCTAATAAAAAGAATTGATTATGCTTTATATTTCTGCGAAGAAGTTTATATCTCACCAAGATCAGAACCAAGATCAGACAAAGACTTAAAAATAAATAGAGCAACTATAGGAAGAGAACCTTCACCAGAAGAAAGAGCAAGGCTAGAAAGAGGTCGAGATATGATGGCAGCTAATATAAAAGCTCATCATAGACAACAGACACCAGAATCATTTAATGTAAGAATAAACAAACGAAGAATAACTGAGTCTGAAAAAGCTACAAAAAAAAAATATAAATAAATACGGCTGGCCTGAGTTTGACGAAAAATGGTTAGACATGGAAGGTCTAACCACATGGGAAGAAGATAGAGAGTGGACTAAGCAATACTTTAAGTCAATAGGTTTGATAAATCAAAATTAATATAAAGAAGCTTATGTAGACCTATTTAATAATTCCAAGCTTTCTAAGCAAAGAATCAGTGTCTACAACGCTACTATCAACTTTTGACTTCAAATCTTCATCAGCAATAGCAGTCCTTAATTCTTTTATTTTTCTAATAGCATCTTTAATTTGTTTATTATTGTCATTTTTTGTAGATAAATCTTTAAGCGTTTCTTCCATTATTTTAGTGTTTAAATCTAATACTGAAATTATATCGTTTCTTAATATGTGCGACTCAATATGATATATAGTAAAATTAACTGCTATTCTAATATGATCTTGAGCATCTATTAAAGATCCTTGTATGTTAGGTAAAATGCCTCGTCCTTTCCAAAGCTTAAGTTGTTTAAGAAATCTAAATAAAATTGAAGCAAGTATAATACCTAAAAATTTAATTAAACCTTCAATTCTACCTGAATTCAAACCACTATTTCTTAAAGCTGAAACTTTTAACTTTTCTACAGCCCTTTCAGCAATTTCACCTATTTCACCTATTGCTACGTCTTTTATATTTTTAAAAATATTTAATAGAATAACTATTCTATTGTTCTCAAAAGCCTCAGCTCTAATTCTTGTTTCAATAGCAGTTTTCGCCTTTACTGTAATATCAGTACTAACATCATTAAATTGTTCACCTAACTCTTCATAGTTTACAGGAACTAGAATTCGTTTTCCAGCATCGTCTTCTACGTATTTTGTATCCCAACCTCTTGTCAATTTATCAAGCATATCATCGTCTTCCACATCAGTATATACTACAGGCTTTGTAGAAGTAAGATCAGTGCTTCTTTCTTTTAGCTTGTCAGCAATTTTATTTAGTCCTTTTTGAATATCATCATATTTCTTGCCATTTTTCTGTGTATCTTCATATAATATTCGAATCTTTTCAATCATCAACCTTGTAATTTTGTTTATTTCTTCACTGTAGCTTTGTTTGTTAATTTCTAAAAGTCTTTCGTGCAACTGTCCAAAAGAATTGCTACACTCATTTGCTTGTCTCGTTTGATCATTAATAAAATAAATAAATGAGACTAAATTAGTATAATTTTTTACATTATTTCCATTTTCGTAATCAAGTCCTACTTGACTAAATAGCTTTTTTACACCAACATCATCGTTATCTTCTGCAAATTTTATAGCTTTTTCAAGGTGTAAAAAGCACTTATCAGTTTCAAACGTTTTAGCAGCAGCTTCATTATCTTCTATTTGCTTTTGTAGTTTCAAAAGCTCTTTTTGCAAACTCTTCATGTCAATTTTAATTTCGCCACCTGAGTCTATGGTTTTTTGAAATTCTTTAGAAGGCTGCAAAGAATCAGATTCCAAATACGTTGCTATTACAGGTGTAATAGTTGAGAACATTAAACCTAGCCCGACAAAAGTTTTAAGAGTAAGATTACTTATTGATGAAGTTATAGCTTTAAACTTCTGCGTAAACGTAGGAGTAGAAGTTATCCCCTTTGAAGGTAACGCAAGGCTTTCTTGGAAAATTGCATCACAACTCCCAGAACTTTTCAGTATATTGTTTAATAGTTCTGCGTTTCTTTCACCCAGCATAAACTCAGTGTCTGTTTTATTTTTCTTTTTAAGTACAAATTTAATTGCGTTATATGCATTAGTAAAAAACGCTTCACCATGATCAATATTTCCTGAATCATCTTTCCTTCCTGATTCTCTTATATGACTAATAATCGCTTCGATCTTTTCATCAGCATCAGGATCATCATCAGCAAACTTAAGTTTTAAAAACTGTTCCAGACGAGTCGTAGATTCATCATCGTCAGCAGTTGCTATTGCAGCTTGCGTATTTAGAATTTCAATATAAGACTCTGCGATATGCTTTTCCATTCTTACACCGAATTCTGTAACTGGTTTTCCACCATTACTAGAATAAATAGCTTCTATTAGTGCTTCAATATTTGTCTTTTTTAATCCACCATTATAAATTGTCTCAGAAAATTCTTTTATTTTATCTCTATATTTATCTCTTGAACTAAGATTCAAACATGAAAGTAATGTATTTTCAAGTATTGATTTTTGAAAAACATCTAAAGAAAAATTTCCACTTTCATCATTACATTTGATATCTTGAGTAGTAGCTGCAATTGCGTCATTGAAAACTTTAGCAGCACTAAAAATACCTGGGTCGCTATCTGTAAATAAACTAGCAGATTCATAGCCTATTCTTGCTAGAGCAATATGTAATTTTGTAGCATCTAATGCATCGTTTGACAATAAAAGTCCAACACACTTTTTTATATTTACTGCATTCTTACTATCACTGCAAATATTTACAATATTGCTTATCATAGATGCTTTACTTACAAAAGTCGATCGATACTCTTCTGTCGCATTATAATCGTCAGAATTATTAATGCTTGCCAATTGTTCATCTGACAACGTTGTCAATTGATGTGGAGGTAATTTACTTAAAGCACCACCATTCAGTTCAATAAAATCTGTCCCTAGAAAATTAGCAGTTTCTCCTTTAACAATTGATCTTTTTAATGTATTAGTTTGACGTCCAAATAAAGCACCATCAAATATAAAATTAAATTTAAGTTCGACAACAGTACCATTTTTATTAATTTCTATGATAATATCACGACTATCAGACGATATTTCAAAACTATCTGTTTCTATAAATGTTTTGTAAAAATTTTGATTTTTAAGACTAAATTCTTCTTTGATTTTATTAATAAATCTATCCTTAAATGAATTGCTATTTGTATTATATAGCTTCAAGATTTTACTTTTATCAAAAATACACTCAACGTTAATTTCTTTATTACGCGTATTTATAGCACCTATTTTCATATTATCTAATAAAATTTGATCTGAAATTAATCCTGCCAGAAAGCTATCTAGCTTTTCTTTTTTAATATAATATTTGTCTCCAGCTTTTAAAAATATGTGACTGTTAATTTTATCTCTTATACTATCAACATCTGGCTTTGACTCTTCATATTTGTATTTATCACTTCGACTTTGATTTTCTGCCAAGTAAAATAAAAGGTCAGAAAACGTGCCTAAGTCTTTAAAAGCTTTTAAGACTGCATTGTTTGGATTGTTTATCCCAACAGCAGCAAGACTTTTTATAATTGCTTTATCATCTTTTGGAACTATTTTTATTGCGCTGTAGTCTATAGGTGATCTAGGAGATGTTACTAAATGAATAGCGTCATCATCAAAGTCTACTCTATTTATAATTTTTCCTAAAGGTGTTTTTAACGCCTTACCTCCTACAAGTTCTGTTATTTTGTGTTTTTTAAAAGCGTTAAATGCACCTGCAATAATTTCTTGAGTTGCTTTCCCTAGCGTTTTCATTTTATCTTTTAAAAATTTTGCTATAGCTCTTGTAGGACTACGAAATCTGGAAAATTTTTGTAATAAACTTAAAGCTAAATAAGCACCAAATACTGATGCACCTGTGATACCGACGTCAGTAAGCGAAGATTTAGTTAAAAAGCTAGCAATTCCATGTCCTGTTAAAACTTGAGTTACTGTATCAATAGTAAAACAAGATATACCTGTCATTATAGATGCCTGTGCAACTTTATGAAGACCTCCTGTAATACTTCTAGTAATACTTGATAAACTAATTTCCTGTATAAAGATTTCTTTGCTTAAGTCTATTTCTTTTAGCTCTTTCATGAATTTTATATCATGATCAATTTTGTCGCCGATTATGGTATCAGATATTTTTTTGTTTTCAAAAATTGATTTTAAGTTACTATTTTTTAAATTTTCTTTATTTGTTTCAATAAAAATTTTAGAATAGTAATTAACATCAGTTGTAAATGTAGGTATTTTTATAGTTGATCTTTCGTTAATTTCTACATCTTGAGTATTGTCTATAGGATTATAAAATGTAATTTTATCTTTTAGCTCTACAGGCATAGGCATTAATTTATTTACAGCTAATTTTGATTCTCTTAGCCTTCTTACATGCTTTTTAAATCTTCTATATAAAATATTTGAATAATATACTGACTCATTATCTACTATGCCTTCTATTGCAAAGATATATTTATTTTTACTCATTTTTTCCTCAAAATGTGTGTCAATTAGTTTTTATTTATTATATAATATAACAAAAGGAGCTTTGATTTGTTTATTAATTTAGGATATGCTTGTATAAATATGCAGCTTAGAGATAAAAATGTTTTTTGTTCTAGGACAGCAAGAAAAAAGACATATGAAGAAAAAGGTTTATCATATGTAGGTGAGCTAGCACTTAATAACTGCAAAGATCTTTATGTGGTATTAAAGTGGAATAAAGAAAACAATATAAGTCTATTCAGGATAACATCGAATCTTTTTCCATGGGCATCTGAGTATATTCTTCAAGATTTGCCGCAATACAAAGAAATATCTAAAGTTCTTAAAATATGCGGAGATTTTGCAAAAGAAAACAATATAAGACTTTCGTTTCACCCGGGACAATTTAATTGTTTATCATCAGAAAAAGACTATGTCGTAAAAAACGCTGTTCAAGATCTAAATCATCATTCTGAAATATTTGACTTGATGGGTATGCCTAGGAATCATAACGCAAAAATTAATATTCATATGGGTTCAACTTGTGGAGGTGAATTACAGAAAGCAGCAGATAATTTTTGTAGAAACTTTCATTTACTTGACGAAGGTACAATGAGCAGGCTTACTATTGAAAATGACGACAAGCCTGCAATGTTTTCTACAAAATTTATTTATGACAATGTTTACAAGAGAATAGGAACACCAATAGTTTTCGATGCACATCACTTCGAGTTAGGTCCTCAAGATGCAGACTACAGTGACTCTTTTTTTATGGCATATGAAACATGGCAAAATATTGTTCCTACTTTTCACTATTCTAACTCTAAAAAGACTTACGAGGATCCTACATGTAGAGTATATACTGCACACTCTGACTTTTACTATAAGCCTTTTATATCTTTTGGAAAAAGAGTAGATCTAATGTTAGAAGCAAAATATAAAGAGAAAGCTTTGTTTAAATACAAGAAAGACTTCTTATAATTAGTAAGAGGTAAATTTTAATGTCTTATATCTATAGAATCATTCCACAGTATAATAAATCTCTTTCTAGGAAAGATGCAGTTGTAACAACTAAATTTTGTGGAATAAATTTAGAAGTGCCTATAGTATCTTCTCCAATGTCTTCAGTTACTGAAGCATATATGTGTAATTCAATATACAGAAAAGGAGGCATAGGAATAGTACATAGATATAATTCAGTCAATTTTCAGTGCAAGTTATTAGGTCATTTATACGAAAACACGCCTAAGGTTGCTGCTATTGGATTAAACGAAAATAGCGACTACAGACTTGAAATGCTTGCAAAAAACGGGCTTGAAATAGTATGTATAGATTCTATTAATAGCTTTTCGTCGTTAATGGAAAAAAAGGTTAAAAAGATAAAAGAAGAATATCCTCATCTTAAAATAATAGCAAGCAATTGCTCTTCGATAGATTGTTATAAATTCTTTATTGATTTAGAAGTAGATGGTATAAGATTTGGATTCGGCAATGGATCATGCTCTACTACTAATGAAGTTACTTCGCATTTTGCTGAAAGCAAAGATTTGTTATATGATATTAGGTCGTTAAAAATAAAAGACGAAAATATAACACACATAGCAGATGGTAATCATAAAACTTATGGCGACATAGTAATATCAATAGCTTTAGGCGCAGATGCAGTATGCCTAGGAAACATGATTGCAGGTGTTAAAGAAACTCCTTCAAAATACATTATTGAAGAAGATGGAAAAAGATACAAAAAAGTTTTAGGGAACGCTTCTAAACTAAATCAAACAATATATAGAGGCATGTATTCTTCAGAAGAAGGCAAAGACATTAATGTAAAAACAGGAAACACGCTACAGAAAATAATACACGAGATTAAAAATTCTCTGCAGACTGCAATAACTTATAGCGGGCAAACATGCATAAAAGATTTTCAGAAAAATTCTAAAATAGAAAGAGTTAAATTATGATTAAAATAGGAGATAAAGTTGCACATTTTATGTCAATGAATCTGGCAGGAATTGTTGTCGACTTCAAGAGTGAAAAAGTTAGTTATATGACTACTGGAGGAACAGTAGAGCAAATTTCATATTCACTAGTACAAATGCCTAGTGGTGAAATTTACAAATACAAAACAGCTGATTTAATGAAGGTTTTTAATTAAGTTTTGGTTACAGGTTTAATTTTATCGAAGTTTAAAACGTGCTTTATTTATTTTATCATGGCATATGCATCAGCTGAATACACAGGCGATGAATTTGTTTTTTATGAAAGCACAATCACAGAAAAACATGCTGAAAGGCTTTACGAAGCTTCTTATAACTTAGAATCTAGGACTCCTGATATTGACTTATTGTCCATAGCTTGGATAGAGTCGCGATTCAAAAAAGGTATAAAGAGAGGAGACAACAAAAAAGCATGCGGGTTATGGCAAATGCATGCAAGATTTTCTTATCCGATGTTTGTAAGAAAAAGCTGGTCAGGGTGGTCAGAAAAAAAATTCAAATTAAGCATTCAAAAAGAATGCAAACGTCTTGAAGTAGTAGAATACGGTGCTATGCAGACAAAGAAATACATTTCTTATTTAAAATCAAAAGGAAAACATCTATGTCATTACAATAGTGGCATTAAAGGAAAATGCTCTAAAAAATATAGAAAAAAATTCGATGCAATTAAAGAAGCATTGCAATCAGCAAGGACTATTTGCAGATATTAATAATACTATTGTGTGCAATAAAGTATTTTATTAATATAAAATATTAACAACAAAAAGGAAGATGCAATAAATGAATTTTTGTACAAAAAAAAGTTATTATGTACTAGTAAAATACGCAAGAGAAAAATATGGCATTAGTGTAGTGTCAAAACCTGGCATAGAAGTTTGCTATGTCGATAGCAATAAAACTATTTGTATTAATAAAAACTTAAGTAATAGCAAAAAAGTTATTTTGCTAGCACATGAAATAGGTCATGCAATAAATACAAAAAATGGTCTAGAGTATGAGCTAAGCGCAAGTAATAAAATGTCTAAGATACAGTCTTCTAAACTTCTTACTAATGAAATAATGGCTTGGGAGACAGGTAAAAACATTCTGAAAGAAACAAAAGCTAGTTTCGATAACAATGAATTTGAAAAAGTAAAATCAAATTGTATCAACACTTATGTTCTAAGTTCTATAGAAAATATATACGGTTGCTCTTTACATAGACTTAATTCAAAAAGGAGGATATAATTGTCTGTTAGCAAAAGCGATTATAAAAAGCTTAAACAGTCAGGAAATATACCTAGCAAAAAAAACAAGTCAATAGTAAAATCAGGAAAATATTACAAGCCTAGTCCTGCAAAGTCTCAGGAAAATATTACAATAACAGACGAAGTTCAAGTCAACAAATCAAGAGTTATTGAATATAATATTGAAGAGAATAACGTTGTAAAGACAAACAAAAACTGTATTGCAACTTGCTTAGACAGTTCATCGTATTTGCTTATACACTTAGAAAAAGATTTAATAGGTATAGTCATTTCTAAATGTAATTATAGTTTTGTGCAAAATAAAAAATCTAAATTAAGAGTGACTAGAGAACTAAAAAAAGGATTTTATGTCGTCTTTATAGAAAGCCGTCTTGTTGAAATAGACGGCAAATATTTGTCAACAGTTGTTAAATAAACAATAATGTGCTATATAGTTTTTAAAAAGTATAAAATATTTATAACGAATAAAACCTTAAAGGAAAATTAATAAAAAATGAAACTTAATGTTAAAAGTAATGACATCGATTTTGGAACAAACATTCTTAACATTTCAGTACCTTCAAAGCTAAGAGAGAGATATCCATGTGGCGTTCCTTTTATCGATGATGCTTTTGGTGGAGAAGGCTTTACACCTTCAACTGTTACTTTATTTACAGGCGAGCCAGGTGCTGGAAAAACAACTATGATGCTTACACTTGCTAACGCTTTGACTTCGCAAGGTTATGTTTGCCTTTTCAACACAGCTGAAGAGAGTTTATATCAAGTTAAGCTTACTTGCGAGAGACTTGGTTTGACTGACGGTTTTATTGCAGGACAAGAGACAAATGTTCATTATTTGCTTGGACAAGTAGACAAGCTTAGAAATGCAAACCCAGGAAAGCAAGTCTTTCTTGTTGTTGACTCTTTGCAAACTCTTGAACTATCAAAAGGTGAAGACAAAAATAACGCTGTAGGCGCTTTGCAATATTTGACAGATTACGCCAAGAAGAACTACATCAATATTGTTTGCATTGGACAAGTAAACAAAAGCGGTTCAATGGCAGGTTCACAAAAGCTAAAACATATGGTTGATTCAATGATTCATCTTTACATTGAAAAAAAGGATCAAGACTTTTTAGGATTTAGAGTTTTAGAGACTGTAAAGAATCGATTTGGTGGAGCAGGATGGACATTCTTTCTCGATCTAAAGAAAGACGGTTTTCATGAGGTTGCACGATTAGGTGCTAATGATTGATTAAAGTATGTAATTAAAACTTTAATGTGTCACATAGATTAAAATTAATTTATAATATATTGTAAGGCAAAAAAAACAACCTAATTTTAAAGGAACAAAAAATTGAATATTGACAACTTTCTAAAGACAGCACAGATTATTCCTCCTCAAATCGCAATTCTTATGCGTGGTCCTACTGGCATTGGTAAGTCTCATCTTGTCAAGTCAATTGCTAAAAATCTAAATCTTCCATTGATTGACGTACGAGGCTCAACAATGAGTGAAGGTGATGTAGGCGGCTACCCAGATATTGAAGGAATGAAAAAGCATTCTATTATGACTTTTGTAATGCCTTCATGGTTTATTCGTGCTTGTCAAGAGCCTGTAGTTCTTTTCCTAGATGAGCTTAATAGATCTTTGCCAGGTGTACAGCAATCATTCTTTCAGCTTGTGCTTGATAGGGAACTAGGTAATGATGCTAGCGGAATGCCTTATAAGCTTCATCCTGATACTCGTGTATTTGCTGCAGTAAATCATGGTAGTGAGTATGATGTAAACGAAATGGACCCTGCACTTCTAAGGCGCTTTTGGGTTTGTGATATTGAGAACACAGTTGATAATTGGCTTACATGGGGCGAAGAAAACGGTATTTCTACTTATATCTTAGAGTTTATTAAGAAGTTCCCTAAAACTCTACGAGTTGATCCTGCAACTGTTGAGCCAGGTAAGACAATTCCATGTCAAGCATCTTGGGCAAGAATTGATGAAACTCTAAAGTATGCTAAAATTAATCTTGAGGATATGCTAGGAAAGCCTAAAAACAAGGTTTTGTTTCCTTTGCTGACAGGTTTTGTAGGCCCTGAGGCTGCTATTGAGTTTACAGACTTTATTGAGAAGTACAAAGTTTCAATTAGTGCTGAAGATATTCTAAATAGTTATGACTCAGTCAAAGACAAGCTGGTTAAGATTTCAAACGACAGGGTTAATTCTCTTATCGATCAAATTTCTACGCACGCTAAGTCTAATGATTGGAGCGTCACTCAAGCTATGAATGTAGAGAAATTTGCAAAGTCAATTAATCAAGAGATGGTTGTTCACTTCTGGTCTATGATTTCTAAGTGCGACAACATTGAGAATATCAAGCTTGTTCACAAATACTTAGGAAATTACATTATTGAAATTGTCAAGGAGACAAAAGATTTTGCAAAAAATTAATCAATTAGAGTGCATAAATTGTAATTAATAAGGTATAATTTAGATATAAAGGAGATTGATTAATGACAAATAACAGCACATCTAATGACTTGCTTAAATCAAAAAACAAAGTATCACAAGAAGATATTGATTCTTTTAGTCTTGAAAAACATTTAATCAGACTTCTTTGGGAAGAGCCGTTTTATTCAAGGATTCTTAGATCTATCACAAAGGTAGAATCAAAAGAAATACCTACTGCAGGCGTTCTTGAAAAAGATGGTGAGCTTACAATGTGGTGGAATAGAGAGTTTATGGCATCTTTGACAAAGGATCAAATAATAGGTCTGCTAAAGCATGAGTGCTTGCACCTTGTATTTGAGCATACTACAGAGAGAAAAAGGACGCCACACATGATATGGAATTATGCGACTGACCTTGCGATTAATAGCACAATACCTGCTTCACAACTTCCTGACTGTGGTCTTATCCCTGGAAAAAGCTTACCACAATTAGAAGACACGTCAAACCTTAGTCCTGAAGATATCCAAAGGTACAATGCCATTTCAGACCTAATTGAAAGTTTACCTAGAGACAAGACTTCTGAGTTTTACTTTGAAAAGCTAATGGAGAGCAAAGAAATACAAGATATGGCACAAGGTGTTTCTTCGATTGAAATTGGAGAGTTTGACTGCCATGAAGGTTGGGATAGTATTAATGATGATTCAATGTCAGATCAGTTAAAAGAAAAAATTAAAGATATAATTTCTCAAGCTGCACAAGAAGCAGAAGACAAGCATTGGGGAACAGTATCTGCTACAATAAAAAAGAAAGTTATGTCTTCTATTTCAAAAGAAGTAAATTGGGAGTCAATACTTCGAAGGTTTTGCGGATTTAGTAATCGTGCTGACAGGACTAGCAACATACATAGGCTTAACAGAAAATACCCAAATATCCACCCAGGAATTAAAAAGAATTACAAACCGCGTATCAATGTTTATCTTGACGAAAGTGGCTCTGTTAACGACAATGCTCTTAGCGTTTTCTTTGGTGAGCTAAGAAATCTATCGAGCCATGTTGATTTCACTTTGTACAAGTTTGATACAAGTGTAGATGTTGAAAACAAAATTGACTTTAAAGGAAATAAAAGAATAACCTTAAATCGAACACATATAGGTGGTACTTGTTTTAAAGCGCCTACACAACATGCTTTAAATGACAAGCCTGATGGTTATATTATTATGACAGATGGTTGTGCACCTAAGCCTCCTCATTCAAGAATAAAGCGAGCTTGGGTTTTAGCAAGTGGCTGCAAACTTATTTTCGATAAGGACGGAAAAGATATTGTTATTAACTTAAAATAAAGATTTAGAAAGTAATAAATTGACTTATAATATTAACGGTGAAAAATTCTACTTTGTAGAAACAAATGATAAACAAATTAAAGTATACCATTATATTAAAAACAAATGGTCACAAGGAAGAACATATATTTGTACTTGTTCTGACATAGAAATGGCTAAAAAATCTGCAACAAAATACAGCATGTAAAGGATAAAAAATGGCAAAACAACGTTATGAAATTGTAATTGAAAACCACTCACTTTCTGAGTATGACTTTAACACAGTAAAATATGCTATGGGATCTAAGTCAGCTAAAAACGCTATTAAGCGTGCTGACTTTTTATTAAAAGAGGATAAGCTAGGAAGAATTAATCTAACTTACTACGGACGTCAATTTCTTTCAGGCTTAGCAATTGCTGCTGAGGCTGATCTTTATGTTGACTAACACTGATAATTTTTATGTCTGGAAGCATATAAACAATTCTAGAATTGTTTATGCAACACAGCATATCAGTATATACAAATATTTTGACAAGAAAACATTAACATACAAATTTAAAGTATTCGCTTTTAAAAATAGTTTTAAAAAACAACCAAAAGACATAGATCTTTTTGACATACCGAAAGAAATAAATGATCAACGAGTACAATAATTTTATTAGTCAAATTAACGAGTCAACATCTTCAAACAACAAAGTACAGTTAATTTCAGAATCTACTCCTTTTATTAGGAAAATATTGTATTATACTTATAATCCGTTTTATAATTACGGAGTTTCATCAAAAAACTTAACTAAGAAAAGCGATATTGTAATAGAAAATACTTACGATATATTTTCTTTGTTAGATGATTTAAGACTTAGAAAAATTACAGGTCATACAGCTATTGGAATGTGTAATGGCTTTATTAATTCTAATCCTGAATTTTGTGACCTGTTGCACAAAGTTATTGATAAAGACCTAAAAATTAGAAGTGGAGCAAAACTAATAAACAAAGGAGTTAAAAATCTTATTCCAGAGTTTAGTGTTGCGCTTGCTGATACTTACAATGACAAAACTGTAAAAAAGATTTCTTTTGACAAACAGTGGTTTGTATCAAGAAAATTAGATGGCGTAAGGTGTTTAACTATAATTGACGAAGAAGGTAACATTCAATTTTTTAGTAGAGCAGGAAAAGAATTTACCACTTTAGATAAAATTAAGGAAGAAATATTACAGCTTGGTCTAAAATCAACAGTACTTGATGGAGAGATCTGTAGGTTTAGCAGTGATAAGTCAACAGAAGACTTTCAGGGTATTATTAAAGAGATTAGAAGAAAAGATCATTTAATTAAAGATGCAACATATTGTTTGTTTGACATGCTAAGCCTTGAAGACTTTAACAAGAAAACTTCTTCGACAACTTTCTCTAATAGATTATCAAAGCTAAGTGACATTCTTTCTAGTATTAAAACAAATTATATTGAGTTATTAGAGCAGCACTCTGTTAAATCTTTAAATGAGCTTAATATGTTTGTTAACAATTATAAAAAAGATCCTACAAAAACAAACTGGGAAGGTCTTATTGCAAGGAAAGATTCAAAGTATCAAGGAAAGAGATCTAGAGATATTTTAAAAATTAAAACTTTCTTTGATGCTGAGTATAAAGTTAATTCTGTTATTTTCGGTCCTTTTAGATTTGTCAAGGATAATATTGAAGTAGAAGAAGAAATGTTAAGTGCATTAGTAATAGAGCACAAAGACAACTTAGTTCAAGTTGGTAGT
>Ga0209137_1001136_pt1 | contig 25924 bp, 37 predicted proteins | sample SaaInl5LU_22_DNA_FD_184642 | JGI IMG/M metagenome (GOLD analysis project Ga0209137, IMG submission 184642) | Marine microbial communities from expanding oxygen minimum zones in the Saanich Inlet - ESP_105LU_22_DNA (SPAdes) (version 2) | ecosystem: Environmental > Aquatic > Marine > Intertidal...
CCCGTCGTCGCCTGTTAAAATATCCAAATGCACAAATCGACCATCACCGCTTTGACTAACACCAAGCCCGGTGAAACCCATGTTTGTTGCGTGCTTTATTAATGTGTAGGCATTACCACCCCGAACAGATATATCAGCTGCCATGCCGGTTGTGTGTGCCGATAGCCGACCGACTTCCGCTTTTGATTTTTCAATAGGATGTTCCGGGCAGCGATAACCAGATGTGATTTTAAAACCAAAATTGCATCGGTCGCGCAAGTCTTGGAGCTTTTCAATAAACGTTTCGTCCATCTCGGTTGCGCCGCAACCACATCTACAAGTGAACTCACTCTCACTGAAGCTAGGAATGTCTGACCAATCTACCATTTCAACCTCTTGTCTATTCGCGCCAACGCTTCGTCTAGCTGACGCTTCTCATCATTAGCCTCAACAACATCAGCCCTGATATGTTTACGAACTATACCATGTTCGAAAGTAGGAATAAACCAACAACGTCTAATATCCAGAGCCACCAATATCAAAAGGTCAACTGCACTTTCCTTGAGCTTTACCTTTGAGGCGCAACCCGTAGCAGTCGTCCAACTGTATCTAAGTATCTTTGATGTTTTACGATTGCTATCTGTTACCGCGACCGAACGTGTTTTTATTTCGCAACGATAATGACGTTCATCGTCACGCATCAACAGCATATCAAAACCAGCTTGTTGACATAGAACTGAGCGATAACCTAACGCCTCAACTATACCCGCCGCGATTAACTCACCAGCGCGACCAGTCTTAACTTCTCCGCGCTTTACTTGGTGGCTTCCCAAATTATCCAACCCGCCAGACCAAGTATAACCAGTGAACCAAATGTAATTGCACCAACCATAAGAATATCCATAAACTGTTTCATTTGTTGCGCTTTAACTTTACGCAACTCAGCCTGGCGTTCTTCTTCAGCCTCGATGCGCGCAGCTCGCTCTCGGATTATAGACGCATAAAAGTCACTGCCAAAGCGTAAATTTAACAGCTTCTTAATTTCGTAAAGTTCTTCTTGCTGTTGTTTGTACTCAATCATGTCTCCAGCAACGTCACCAAAGCCCAGTTTAGGCGCGAAGCGTTCTTTGTTAAACTCATCGTGACCAATCAGGATAGATGATAGCTGTTGACCGATGGCCTTCGCATCGTTCGCGCTGTCAAGGTTTTCCTTGATAAAGGCGATGCCCTGACGTGCCAGAGCCAATCCAGTTAAAATGGTGCTGACAGGTTCGATGGCTTTAATCCTTGTTGATTAGATTTTGGATTGTCTCTGTTTCATAAATGCGTATAAGAACCCAAACAAGTGATGCCAGCGCAGTAGCTTCTGGCAAGAAATCAAAAACCGCGCCGATAGTTACGCCGCCAGCAGTAAAGTCTACAACAGTCTTGACTTCGTCATCCATCGTTTATGCTTTACTAACAAATGCGGAATATGCGTCTTTAACAGCTTGCGTATGCACTGCATTGCACACCGCTTGAACTTCAGCATCTTCGCCTTTAATATTTGCGTTGGGCGCTATAACGTGACGATGAAATGAGTGTGAAAGCTCCACACCATCTTCATTTATCATTGTTGATGTTCGAACGTGTACCATCTTGTGTTCACCCACGACCTCAATCTTGTCGATAACTGTTGTTTTGGTTAATGCCATCTCTGGTCTCCGTTTATGTAGCGGTTAAATATGTAATTGTAGCCATCATGTCATTAGCATTAGCACCTGTGCCTAAATCCGCTATTGTTAAACTGGTTGGGTCTGCATTGATAGCTGAAACATAACTTAGTAAGACTGTAGAAGTGTTGTCTACCACATATCCAGATGTAGGATAGTTTACACCAAAAGTATTAGCCTGATGAACCACAATTCCACCAGCCGCACCATCAAAACCTGCCGCTAAATTTCTTACAGAAAATGGCAAACCTGCCAATCGAAGGTTGCCAGTCATTCCACTAAGCGCATCAGTTCTAATTCTAAGCGTAGCAGTAACAAGATTTCCTATCTTAGTGTAATACCCTAGCTGTTTATCATAGGTGTTTGACCCTGCGTCTGAAGTGCCTTCAAAAACAGGTGTCCACGTTCCTTCCTCATAGTCGTCGAGCAGATTGCTGTTTGCAGTTCCAGAGCCACCAGCATCACCAAAATCAATGCCGTTTGATGTTCCCAAAACTATGTCACCAGTGACGTCAATACCTGTGCTAGTTAAAGTAATAACACCACCAATCGAAGCAATTTTGTCATTGACCTGGTCTAATGTAAAAATTTCAATCCATGCGTCGTTGTCTTCGTTTCGCAACCATAGCTTGTTTGTGTCTGTTTCCATCCAAAACATATTTGCAAAAGTTGTCGCTGGCGCACTGTTGCCAGACTGCAAACCACCCAGAGCAACTAATGCGTTGTTCAAATCTGTGCGAAATGCTGAAAAACCCTGGTTTGCAATGTTTAAATCATGTTGGCTCATGTTGAGATTTCTCCATATCCTTTTGCGACGTAATCAAATGTCTTGTCTGTTACACTCGTACCATGACCATGATAAAATGTAATTGTGAACCCTGTCGCCGATTTCGATGTTATCACATAATGCTCATTAGTGTCTAGGTTTTCGGCAGTAACAGACAAACCTTGCAAAGCCTTGAATGCTGGGCTAAATGTCACGACTTTTGAGCCTGTGCCAGAGCTTATGTTGTTCTCAGCAATAACCCGGTCAGGCATATCGACTGTCACCGAAAGCCCGGTGATTGCTGGAGTTGAATTGTCGTTTTCTGCAAACAATATTGCTTTAAACTCAAACGCTCGAGCTGTGTAATCGCCAACAGTAAACACGCGCCAATCTGACCAAACTGGCGAACCAGATGGGTCTCCGCTGGTCGTTCTGACATAAAGCTCAACATTTGTGTCGTCATATGTATCCGGGTCACCATCAAACAAACCGTTGGCAGCATCAAAATTGCCTAGTTTGCTGTCAAACAAATCGACATAATCAATTCGCGTGCTGTCAATTGCAGCCGTAACGCGACTTGTGTAAACGCCACCTGTGTCAATATAATTGTCAAACAGATATGTGCCTGTGTCAGATATACCACCACCGGCGTCAAACAATCCAACTTCGTCGTCAAAAAGCCCGGCATGACTATCGAAAAAGGTTGCGGAACCTAATTTGATAGCCGGAACGTCTAGTGTGTCAGGGTCAAGAACAACGTTTGTTTTTGCACCCGAAAAACCTGGGTCTTGAGTTGATGTTGCGACAAGATTTAAACCCGAAAAACTTTGAATGCTAACGCCGGTGCTTGCTGGTATTAAAGACGCATTGCCGGTAGTGTCATACGCTCGGACAAAATAAGTTCCACTCTGTGCCGGCACAATCACATTGGTTGCCTTTACTTTGGCAACGACTGTCACCGAATTTGAATAAGTTTGCGAGCTAGTTTTTGGCGTAAACCTGATTTGATAATAATCAACATCGACATCCGCAATTGCATCCCATGTTAAATGCGCTTCTGACCCAACCACATTAACACTGAAATTTGCAACATTTGCCGGTGGAGCTGATTTGCCAATTGTTTGATGCGAAACGTGTGAATAGTTTATGCTGTGGACGCCAATGTTGTTGATAGCTTTTGCGCGAACAAGATAAGAAGTTTTATCTTCAACGTTTGACATTTCAAAGATTTGGCTGCTGCCCTGACCCATATTGCGCCAACCTGTAACCGGGTCATCTCCAGCTTTTAAAACTTCAACCAAATAATTTGACGCAAATGTTCCGCCACCTGTTACTGTTGCAATTAATACGGTTGCAGCAGTCCCATTAATTAATCGAACCTCGTCCGAAACCGTTAAACCAACATCGCCAACAGTAAACGCCGACGGCAAATTTGTGTTTGGTGCTGGGTCAACTGCAATTTGCTCGTTTGCCGACCATGTATAAACTGCCGCTGCTGTTTCTCTCAAAACTAAATTTACACCAAAAGTGGGAGCGCCTGATAAATCTGTATCAGTCACGAGCTTCCATTCAACAACTTCAAATGGCTTTTGAGAAAATCCGAAACGAGTGTTGTTAATCAAAACCGTATCGCCAGTTCGAACTTTGAACGCGGTTAATTTTGCGGGATAAACCAAAGAAATTTGCTGACGTTGTTTTTCAAGATGTATTTTTGCAAGTCTCTGCGCCGTTGACATGCTGCTTGTAAACGGCAAATTTAATTGGCTAACAACTTCTTCACCATCTTCGGCTATATAAGTTGCGTTGGTAATGCTTGGATAATCTGTTAATTGATAATCGCCATCGGGGTCAATAATAACACCGCGAACCGTGTTAAAACTGTCACGTCGGCTGATTTTGGTTGTTAGCTGTATCCCAGAACGCAAATCATCCTCGTCTAGCGTAATGGTTGGCGTTTGATATGCCCCGGCATTTAATACCCACTTGCCATTCACTCGGATTAATGTGCCTTGAAAGGTTGTAAGCAATTCGCCTAGTATTTCACCACGCGAACGAGCTGTGTCAATTACACCATTGCAGGTGTATCTTTTTTCGGTTGTTCCATCAACAAGCGTCACATCTTCATCACAAACATTTGCCGCCGCAATAAATGATGCGCTGTCCAATTCACTATCGGCTGCGCTCCAACCATAAACGCTTTTGATGTAGTCTCTGATAATTAGAGCCGGATTTGTGCTATAATTTGTGCTGCTGTCACGCGGGTCAAAAATCTTTTTGCCCTCGATTTCAACAGATATGTTTGGAATACCGTTGGCGAACGCATCCACATCATATTCAAACCGAGCGTAAATATATGGTGTGTTGTTTAAAACGCTTGTGTTTTTCCAATCTGGAAATGCTTCGACCAAGTCAGCGTCAGCTAAAGTTTGTGTGCCATCATAAAATTTCATTCTCAAAAGAGAACTAGGGCTTTTCCAAAATTTATAACCCTCAAGTTGACCAGATAGTGTCGGGTCATAATTATAATAACCATAATTATATTCACTATCAAAATCACCGACAAAGCCATACCCCGAGCTTGTTTGTATCCAACGCTTAACTCCATTAGCGTCCAAACCTTCTGCGCCTGACACATTAACCAAATAAAGCTCACTGTCATTCAACCAAACTTTGTTTTTGGCTGCTCCATATTGGTCGTCGTCGCCAACCGACGCAACAGGATGCCCCGCAATAGCAACCACAACGTGCAAATATTTTTCGTTGTCGGTTGTTCCCATAAATAAAACCGGGCCGGATGTTTTAACTTGTCCATAAATAATTTTTCGCGAAGCTGTCGGTTGTCGAACCATAACATTCCGACCCTGCGCCTCCTGGCTAAAACTGGCCGCTTGAGGCAAACTTGGAACGTCTATTAAAGCAGCTGAAACACTAATGGCGCCAGCTGTCCACGCAGCTGCGGCAAAGCCACCACCGGGTATAAAAAACGCAGCTGCAATGGCAATAATTGCTTCCGGGCTTGTTAGTGCCTTAAAAATCTTTTTTATGGTTTTGCCCATTATTCAATCCGCCAGCTTACTAATTCCATGTCTTCATTTTCAAGACAATTAAAAAGGTCTAAAGCCTCAATTTTTCCGCTTTCACCGAAGCAAATAACTTGCCGGCCTAGAACAACACCCAGAGATGGTATCATATTTTGATTTTGTATTATACCCACGACATCACCACGCTGCGCAAATCTTACATCAATTCTTTTTCCAAAGTTTTTATCACACCAGTCAAATGCGTCGTTGGCAGTTTTTCGCAATGCCTTCCATGCGCTAATTTCGCTGTTATAAGTTCCGCGCCATTGTTTTACCGGGTCGCGGCCAGTCATTGCTTCAATTACATCTGAAACCAAACAAAAGCAGTCTGACACTCCCCATTTAAATTCTGCTGTTTTTGAGCGTTTGATTGCTTTATCCATTTGAATATCCCAATCATTAACCCGCATTTGAAGTGTTACCACCTGCGTTTTCACCTCGACCCCAAGAAACTGTCAATTCTTGAACCGATGGCACAAAATCAAACCCAGTGTCATTCGGGTAATCAATTTTTTGGTCTTGCGGTGTATACCTTCGAACACCAGAACGCTCCAAGTCAATTAACTGAGCTTCTGCGCTTAACGATATACTTGACGTCTGACCGCCATCCGACAATGACATGACATCCATTCGACCTTCAAAAACCATGTATGGGTCTGCAACAACTGCGCCAGAACTATCTAAAACGCCAAAATAAACCTGCGCTGCATTCCCCTGGTAATCCTCGTTCAGTGACAAAGAAACAAACTCAGACGATATTCCGCTTAATGATAAGTCAACCCCGGACGCTTTTAACTCTGTTGTTTCAGAACCAATACTAACCCCCAAAAAGTTTCCCATTCCTAAATATGTTTTGCCGCCAAATGTTATTTCACCATAGCCTGTCCACATATTAACTTCGTCGCTGAATGCTAAATGAACCGCTATAAATGGCGACAACACATTTGCATCAACCTCATTAGTAAACGCTGTTGTTATATTTCTAGCCATTAATTTACAACCTCCACCGCCCCAAATGTTATGCCATATTTCGTGAATTCAGTGATTGTGAAAGCTGTTTCATTGCTTGACAATCTAAATGCGCCTTTTGCATTTGAAACAATTACTGTGCTTCCGTCTTGTGGCGAGTTTCGTAAATTTGGCCAGATGTCCAAAGTTGCTTGACCGCTTGCGTTGCTGTCAACGTCGTTCAAAACTTTATAAAGTTGCAAAGCTGTCCCAGACCCAAGCTGAATATAATCGCCAGCCTTTAAGTAACCTGTTGCGCTTGTTGGCAATCCATCAATGGATAATTCACCACCAGTTTGCCCAGAACCATTAACAACCGGAGTTCCAGGTGTTGAGGCCGCGCTTCCTCTCGGTGTTGCGCCATTTGGGTCGCCCAAAAGAAACGTGCCATATTGGCCATTTAATTTTAATAAAAATGAAATCCATTCTTCGGCATCAGCTCGAGACATTGGTGGCAACCTGACATCTGCCTCCCAACGTTGGCCTTGATGTTTATAAACTTGCTGTTTGTAAGTGAATGGGCTTTCACTAACACCGACTGTTGACTGGGCATATAGTGTTATTGAGTGAATGCCTTTAGACGTTGGCAGGTTTAGCGGGAAAGTTATTGCCATGATTTTTCTACCTTAATGCCTTACTAAATGAACCGCCCCGGCGTTTAGCATCCACAACGGCCATTTTAGCGGCATCTTGAATTTGTGGCAGCATACTGGCAATTTCTGCTCGAACCGTCTGTGAGACGCCTGTGGAGACGTTTATGGTCTGGTTTATGGTTACACCATCGCCGCTTTGTCCGCCAAGCGCATGGTTTGGAACGATGCCGCCTTGAGCTGATGGAATAAATAACTCCGGCCCACGTTCTCCAACAAGAGTAGCCCGGCCCCTTTGAACAGAACCACCGATAGCATTGCCGCTTGATGCGGTTATTGGTGCGCCACCAGATGAGCCACCGCCGCCAAATCCAGAAAACAAGCCTGAAAGCGCCCCAGTGATTTGTCTTTGTATAGCTATTTTGATTAAATCGCGAACAATAGACGCAGCCATTGACTTAAATGCTTCTTTAGCGCTTTTGGCGCCCATAATCACATCAGTCAAACCATCTTCAAGACCTTTGACGCCGTTAAGCGCCGCGCTTTGCAAATTGCCCTCAACGTCTTGTGCGCTGGCTGCGTAATTTTTTAATGCTTTTTGACCTTCTGTCAAAGCTGTATTAGTTGCGCCGGTGTTGCCAATAATGTTCTTCATTTGCTCATCTAGCTGCGCAATACTTGCGGCTGCACCGCCAGTTTCCAGGCCGGCTGCAATAGCCATGCTCCGTGAACTTTCAGCCAACTCAGCCATGTCAAAAATTAATTCACCCAAATCAATGGATTGCAAACCGGCGCCAAATACATTTAAAAACCCTGTGATACCATCACTAGCTTTTTGCAATGACATTAAAACAGACATAATGCTTTCGGCCATCGAGGCTGACAATTGAAAGGCAAATTGTTTTATGCCACCTTCGCCTGTTTTCATTTTTGCGGTCAAAGATGATATTGCTTCACCCAATACTGCGCCGATAGATGTGGCAAGCTCTGGAGCGCTTCTTAATAAATCTGAAAAACCTTTTGATAAATCGCTGACCGCTTGATTTAAACCGCCCTTGCCAATTTGAACTTGAAAGCCATCAACCGCGTCGCCAAGATTAGAAAATGCGCCTCGCAATGTGTTTGCTTGTTCTGCGGTTGCACCGGCAAATTTTGTTTTACCAAGATTTTGCAAATAAGTCTGAATGCTTGCGGCATCTTTTCTGATTGATGTTTCTACGCCATTGAACGTGAATGTTACCTTGTCACCTTCAGACCGGGCTTTTATGCCAAATTCTTTCAGCCGTTCAAATTCGCCAACAGCCGCATCGGCTGCCGCTTCAATAAACTGCTCTAAAGATTTGCCGGTTCCGCTTGCAATGTTGCCAAAATCTTCAAGCGCTGAGACTGTAGGGTTTAGACCTAAAGCAATCATTTTGTTAAAGCTGGTCACAACTTCATCAACACTAAATGGCGTTTGTGCTGCAAACTCTTGCAATACTTTAAACGCTTGGGACGCCTTGGCGGTTGTACCCAGGAAAGTTTTTAACGTCGCTTCCAATGATTGAAATTTTGCGTTTGTCTCAACGGTCGATTTAAGTAAAAGACCAAAACCACCAACCCCAGCCAAGCCAATAATGCCGGTTTTTACGTTTAACATAGTTTTTCGGACGGTGTTTAGCCGTCTGGTTAAAGCATTAAAAATGCCTTTTGTTTTATCAAAAGCCTGAATGATAAAATTAAGTTTTTCGTTCACGGCCATTAATAATCTCCAAGTAAGCAACCCATTCAATTAGTTCATTGTAGGGCATTTGCTCAATTTCGGCGACTGTTTTATTTAAGCGGTCTGCAATTCCAAACATTATGAAACGCTCGCCGCCAATTAGTTTTTTTCAGCATCCTCAACCGAAGCAATTTCGCCCATCAATTGATTTGATACACTTGTAACAATTGAGACCGGCTGTCGCATTAAAATTTGCTTGTCTTCAATGTCAAAGCATTTTTCGCCAGCTGCATCACAAGCTTTCAAAATAATTAAATCAACAAGAGCCTCAATCGTCATGTTGTTTAAAAAATCTGGATGCTTTCTTTGTATGCGGTTAAATTCACCGCAAAGCAGCGGTGTTGAGTATAATACCAAAGCAACCCCATCCTGACCCCATTCGGGCACTTCTGCCTTCAACATGAGTTCAGGTTGGTTCGCTTTGATTTGTTGTCCTAGTTTCGACATAGTGCCACCCCTCGTCGTTATAGATTTAAACTGTCGTGATTGTTAATGCGCCAGTACCTTGGAAAGTAATTGAACGCTCAACCTGACCGTCATAACTTGCGCCAACGGTTATGCCGGTCACAATGATTGACCCGGTATAATAAGTATCGCCAGCTTGGTCGGATTCAGGATAAACGCTGATTGTTGCGGATGAACCAATTGCCAAAGCAACCTGACCGTTTGCATCAGTCTCATCCCAAAAACATTCCATGCTGCCGGAAAAAGTTCTTAAGCCTGGGTCATACGTTCGAAATGTGTCGCCCATGCTTGTGCTTTCAATTACTTCAGCAGCTTCTTCAATGCTATAGCTGCGAATTTCTGCGATAGCTGCGGTTCCGACCTTTACGATGCCAGAACTTCCTGTGTGTGTAGCCATGATTTTAGTCCTCTTTGGTTAAAGTTTGGGCCGGTTTAGTTTCTGATTTTTTAGTCTTTGATTGACTTTTGGGCGCATCTTCCGACCAACCCAAACTCTTTAATCTCACGGCGCTATCTGCATAGCAGTTAATAATATCGCCTTGCGGATTATATAACGTAACTCTTTTCATTGCACTACCTTTATTTCGGGGTTTCAATGTCATTTTCAAGCGTAACATAAACGACTTGAACTGTGAACCTAGCAATTCCAACAGACTGTTCGCCGTCTGGGCTGTAATCAATTTCAACGCCGGTGATTAATGTATCTTTAGCGTTTCCGCCTCGCGTTAAGTCTGTCGCCAACGCTTCTTCAACTTCAACCGCAATGGTGTCTATTGAATTATCAAGTAATGATGTACCTTTTACATAAGCCTCAACTGCAATTTCAAGTGTGCGATATTGTGTGCGCGGTGGCGTCATGCTTGAGTAATCTGTAACTTCTGTCTTGGTATATATGCACAACGCCGGCATATTACCTTCTTCAATTGGAAATAACCGGGTCTGAAATACGTTTGAGCCGGTCGTTGTTAAGCCGGTTAATACGGTTTTAATATTGTCTCGAATTAATTTGCGAACGTGTGCCATTCTAGCTTTCTTCCAAGACTAAAGTAGTTGTGCCAGTGCCATCACGCTTGGCAATGCGGATAATATAAGAAACAGAATTATAAGATAATCCGTCTCCGTTAGCAGCGCTCGGAACATCTGAAGTTTTGCAAAGAAATTGCGGTTGCTGCACTGCAACTGTAACCATGCCACCTGCATCAGCTTCGAAAAACTCATCGTCAAAAATCCCATTGATGATACTAGATGACCCGCCCACTGGCGTATAAGTTGCCGGTTCAGCAAAATCATTAGAACTAAAAAAAATTGCCCGGTCTGCTGCTGTTTCTACTGTCATTATTTTTTAAACTTGCTGGTTGTTCGCTTGACCAATGATGGCGCGTCTTCGGTATTTAAACCAACTGAACGGTCAACTTTTGGAGCTTCGTAACCTTTAACTTTACGCATTGCGATAAGTTGCAAAGCGTCTCTCTGAGAAACCTCGACCACATCGCCTTTTTGATAGGCAACGCCCTTAATTCCAACGCCTGAAATTACTTCAACTTTTACGTTTTGTTCGGCCATTGTTTTCTCCTTAATTAAAATAAATGAGGGGCAGGAATATCCCACCCCTCACCAAAATTAGGCATCGATGTCAGTAATGGCAGCAAACGACTGAGCGTTTCTAATGCCCAAGTCCATTTCTTGCATTACCCGGACACGAACCGCGCCTGTTGCGCTGTTTGTGTATGGGTCAACAAGAACATCTGCACTCGAGAACATACCAATGATTAACTGGCTGAAATCGCCCATAATCAAAGCCGACAAGTCACTCCCAGAACCTTTAGTTAGATTTGATGGAACGTTGTTGGTCACGGCCATGTTGTAACCGTATAGGCTCGACCACGGGTCATTCAAGATTTGGACGCTGTCTGTTGAGCTGACTTTGGCAGTCTGAGCCAAGTGAGATTTCACTTTGCTGTTTGTTAGATATGCCATTGAGCCAGCGTTTAGAGCAGCATTGTCAGCTTCAACTTCTTTGACCAAGTCAACAACAGACGCCCATGTGGCTGCGCCACCGTTGGTTCCGATTGCAACTGAGCCAATGCCGGTTGTTTCAAGAATACCCGTTGGCTCATTAGTTGCGCCGCCTTTGATTGCAACTTGCTCGATTTTCTGAGCAATGGCATTCAATAGGTCATCACGAATGATAGCCTCAACAGATGGGTCTGACTGTATCATTAGCAATCGAGACATATCTGTAAACGCGCCAAGCGATTTCGGGGAAAGTGTCAATTGACCAAAAGTCTGGTTCTGTTCGGCAACTGCGTTGTTTTCCGCGACAAAAGCAGCTGTTGCTGCGGCTGTCATTTTTGGAATAGCAACGTCACCTTTAAGGCCAGACAAGAAACGAGTACCAAGGTCAGAGAACACTAAACGTGCGCGAAGTGCTTCAATGAACTGGTCGCCACGGTGGTCTGTACCAACAAGAAAACCGCCGTCGGCGCCTGTGCCGGCGATTAGGTCACGACGTCCACCCCAAAAAGTATCTGGAGCATAAAACCCGCGTGCTTCTTTGCCAGAACGTCTAGCAATCTCGTCGGAAACTTCAAGTTCTAAACCGTTTAAGCCAGAACCATTCACCAAACCGCGAACAGCTTTCATAAAGCTATAGTTGCGAACTTCTTTTTTACTCATGTCAACTGCGCCAGCGTTTTGCTCAAGAGCAACACCAACTGGCAAGGCATCCAAAAGAACGCTGCGGAACTGGTCAATGTTCATGCCGGAAGCAATCGCTTGGTCAGCTAAGTCGCGTTTGTTGTGTTTTACTGCAAGAGCTGTAATCTCTTGAGCGTTTTTTTGAAATTCACGTTTTGCGGCTTCTGCGGCTTCTACGCGGATTTCGTCTTTAGTTACTTCAGTCATTTCAATATCCTTTTTGACGTTAGTAGTTTCAACAAAATTAGCACTGCGGTTCACGCCAACGCCGGCGTCAGCCGGAACCGATACAATGCTGGCCTCATATGGCTGCCACGAATTAACCAAAACCGTCCCGTTTCCGTCATTCTTTGCGTCCATGTTGCGGACAATATAACCGATGCTGACATTGCTTCGAATACCATCCTTGACGTCGTCATAAACTTCTCTAGCAAGTGCGCTTTTTCCAAAACGCACAACAGCTCGCAACTTGCGGTCTGCTTTATCAAGATAAGCTGTTTCAACAACACCAATCTGTTTGGTCATGTCATGGTCGAGCAAAAGCGGTGTGCTTCCACTAGCCATCCGTGACAAATCCATTGCTTTTTCGCTATGCTCTAAAACTTCCATGCCAAATGAACGCTCAACCGGCGTTTCACTTGACAAGCTCATCCGAACTCTACGGCTATTATCATCAGAACCTTCAACAACTGCGGCTCGATAGTTTAAAGTTGACCGGTCAAATCGGTCAACTGGTTCAATAATTTCGTCGGCAGCTTCTTCAGGTGCTTCGTCGTGATGTTTTGCAAAAGTTACTGTGACGACCTCGTCTGTTTCGTCAACAGCAACAATATGACGCTCTTGCGCCTCAATCACTTTTTCATTTTTCGTTTCAATTTCTTCAGTCATAATAACCTCATCGCTTTTGATTATTTTAATCATACGCTCATCATCTTCTTTTTTCAAGCGGTCAACAATAGCGCGTGACCAACTGAAACCACTGTTTCCACCCCACAAAGCCCATGCAACCCTTCCTGCACTTGGATAGCCTTTTTCTCCTTGGTTGAAGCCTTCAGCTTTCTTGTCTACTTCGTGACGAGCGAAGAATGAGAACATACGCTTGACAGTTTCTTCAGATAGGTTCTTGCCGTTGCTAATATCTCTAGCTCTTGCAACACCAACCTCTGTGCCGCCACGACCGAACTCACGTCTCCACTCAAGACCGCGCTCGGCTTCTTCAATCATTCCGCCATTTGGTTTGTAACTAGCCATCTTCGCCGCCCTCTACCATTGCTGGAACTGGGGCTTTGTTGCCAAATGGCTCAAAAGCGGTTTCAATATTATAACGAGCAGCCAATTCTTTTTCGCGGCTAATCGCTTCAAATACTTCCTCAGTATCTTTACCATATTGCGAGTGTATATCTTGCAATGAAACAATGCCATTGCTGACAGCTGCGATATTTGCATTTATTTCTTTTTGCGGGTCAACCCAACTAAAGCCGCGTGCGCGATATGTGACTTGGTCGGCAAAAATATCATATTTTGTAATTGGCAAGTTGACTGCGCCATAAGTCATCGCCTGTTCGAGCCATGCGCGATAAACTTCATCAATAAAATATTCAATCATAAATTGCTGTAACATTTTAAAATGGTCACGGTCTTCGAGCGTGCCTTGTCTAATTGAAGAATAGCTGACGCCTTCCAAATTGTTTGACAAACTGACATAAGAAATGCCCAAGCCAGAAGATATTCCACGCAAAATAGCTTTTTCAAAGTCACCAAAAGCCGTAGTTGGATGCTGCGGGTCAAAAGTCTGAAAACTCATACCATCCGGCAGCTGCGTAAATGTTCCCGGTTCTGCTTCCATAATTGGGCTGTTTTGCTGGTAATCGTCGCCAACGTACTCGTCTCCGGTCGGGCTTGTAAAGAAACCCATCTTGCTTGCGCCAATGCGGCTGGCAACCAATTCAGCTTCTTCGTACCCATCGAGCATTTTTAACCTGGCCAACACGTTTGACATCATTGGAACGCCGCGAGTTTGCCCGGGACGGTCTTGAATATATGCGTGAATAACTTCCTCAGCTGGCACGCGAATATGTTCGCGAGTGTTTCTTTGACCATAACCTTGAGTGTTATGCGGATGGCTTTTAAATAGATAATAAGCAATTGGCTTGCCAGCTTTGTCTATTTCAACACCCATCCTGATTTCGTTTCCGTCTTTGCTGATGTTGTCATATTCTTCGTCGAGATAATCAGCCTCAAGAAACTGCAAAGAAAAACCAAATGGGTTGCCCCTTGGGTTTCTTATCTTGCGAACCAAAACTTCGCCATCTCGCGTCAATGTTTCCATAAACAAACGCTGCGCTTGATGCCAAGTTAATTTGCCATCAACTGTGCAAATTCCTTTTCGTCCCCATTTCAACCAAGCGTCTTCAATTAACCGGTTGCCAACTGTATCAAGCGACCCATCAGGGTTGCGCTTGCGAACTTGTAACCGAACGCCAGTAGAGCCAACAACGTTCGTTGTTATGATTTGCAAATAGCGTTTAGTGTATGGATGGTTTCTTGCGCTTTCGCGGCAGCGGTCACGCAGTATTCGCAAAGATGGACGCAATTCACTATCTGGGGAAAGCGATGATGTTATAAAGTCAGCAAATAAACGCCCGGTGTTTGCGCCATAAAAAGACCGCTTGCCAGTTTTTTTTGCTGGTTTTGCTTTAAAATAATCAAGAATTGACATTAAAACCTCGCCAGAATTGTTGTGCTCGTTGTGAGACCTTTTTCGACATTGTCTCTATTTTTTTCTCGACTAACTTCGCGACTGTAAAAATTACGAGCCTCAATTAATTCTTGAAAGCTGAATTTGCTTAAACTTCTATTATTGATGCTGTAGCTGCTAACATCGCTATCAGCTTTTCCAGATAAAATGCTGTCAATTTTGTCGAGCATTATTTTTGCATTGCTGCGAATATCTGCATTGTTTACATCTAAATCTTCAACAATTGAAAAAGTGCCGTCATTCACAACAATCCGGTTGCCAGATGCTGTTTCAGTAATTTCAAGTTGCCAATAATAAGCGCCGGCAACGTAGCTTGCCGATGTTGAGCTTGGAACTGTAAAAAGATAATAACTTGCGTTTTCGGTGGCGGTTATTTTAATTTCGCTAGCGCCGCCAGCTGTTATCCTGGCAACCAATTCAGCTGAATGAGTTGCAACTGGGTAATCGTCTACAAGATTGCTAAGTTTAAATTGAACATAATCACCGACTACTAATTTGCTTGGAACGCCCTCCGGAGCATTTGCAACTTCAAATTTATTTGCCACGACTAGCTCCTTGGGTAAAGAAAGTCTGTTTCTTGTCACGCGCTTTGATACGCTTCGAATGCCGACCGGGCCGACGTATTTTCATCTTAACGACCTTCGCCGTTGTGTTGAACTTACTTGCCATAATATACTATCTCCACGAATTAGCAAAGCCCTTGTTTTTTGGCCTTCGATGCAAAACTTTATGCTCTTTCTTAAATTCTTCTTTTGGTTCTGGCTTAGCTTTTAAATGTTCAGTTTGTCGGGAAGCCATCACGTTTATGTTTGTGTTTAAAATTGCGGATGCTGCCAAAGCGTAAACCCTGCAATCAAGCGCCTCGTTCCTTGCCCTAGTTTTGCGCCATTCGCGTTTTTTAAAACCTTTATGATACCGAGTGACAATTTGCTCAGCTGTCAACATCATAAAATATTCGTCGTCGCGGTCAAATGGGAAGTGACAATAACCCGGCCCCTCTTCCTGAATTCGCAAACGAGAATAAACTATTTCTTTAGCAGTATCAACGCCGACCGGGAATAACTTGCATTTTGCAATATTGTTGGTGCTTGGCCGACCAACCATCGGTCTGCCCTCGCCTCCGACACCTTTGATGGCAAAAACCCTGCGACCAAACCTCGGCTTGCAAAAATTGTAAACTGCTTGAGTGTGATGGCCACCACTATCAATGCAAACAGATTGAATTGACAATTCCAAACCATCTTCGCGCTCATATGTTGCAGCCATAGCTTCTTCCAGGTCAGCCCAAAGTTGCGGCCCGGATGGGTCGCCATAGATTTCTTGATATTTTAATGACCACGTTTCTTGGTCGCGTCCTATCCCGAGCGTTTCAATAGCAATCCTATCATCTTGCAAATCGACGCCCATGGTAATCATTACAACGCCATCTGGCGTTTTATCGCCCCAATCTTCTTTTCTGCCAGCAATGTCGTCTTCGCTAATTTTTTCACCTTGCTCAATAAAAGTTTCCCCTAAATAAGTATTAACCCAAACGCGCAGCGTCTCCGGCAGCTTCTTTGCTTCCAAAAAATCACGAACTGCGCTTTCTAGCGGTGTCCATGGTGAACATAAACCTGATAGCCGGAACCCCGCCTTCCCGGCGAATGGTTCGGTGGCTAACCATTCTCCCCTGCGTATTGCTCGATAACGAGCCGCATCATCCCATAATGTCCCGCATTCTTCGCACGCATAGTGAGCTGTTTCAGGTTTATCTGGCTCCCAATGCACATTTGACCACCGCATAATTTGACCATGCGAACAATCAGGACATGGCACATGATACTCTCTTTTGTCTGTAGTTTCAAACAATGCTTCAATTCTGCTTGAACCTGTAATTGTTGGAGTGCTGACCATTACAAACTTGCGGTTCCAAAATGTTGACGCGCGTTTTTTTGCCAAATCAATTGGGTCGCCCTCGGAAGTGACTTGATAGCGGTCAACCTCATCAAACAGAACTAAACGAATTGGCCGGCTTGCAAGCCCAGCAGAACTATTTGAACCAACTAGCGTCAAATGACCACCGTCAAATGCCTTGTGGTATGTTGTGTTGTTAGCGTCTCGGCTGCGGGCATCTTTAACTTTGTTTTTTAAATTTGGCGTATCGCGCAACATTGGCGCAATTCTGTCTTTGCTAAAGGTTGCAGCCATATCAAGTGTCGGCTGCACGCACAAAATGGGAGCCGGGTCTAAATCAATATGATAACCAATTAAATTCAACAGGATTTCGGTCTTGCCAACCTGTGCCGACGACATAACGACAACTGTATCAGTCTTTTCGTCTGACAACGCATCCATGATGCCGCGTTGGTACTCGGCTCGTTCTGTTGACCATTGGCCAGCTTCGGCGCTTGCTTCCGGTGAAAGACGTCTTTCGGCGTCAGCCCAATCACTAACCTTTAGATTTGGCGGTGGTGCTAATAACTTCATTGTTTGCTGAGCCACCATCGTCAACGCTTGACCGGACAGGATTAGCGGTTTTGACTTCAATTGCTGCAAGTTCTGAAAGCCCTTCATTAATTTGCTCCTTCAAGATGTTTTTGGCGTCAGCGACGTCATTTGCTGCAAAAACCGACGCTGCCACCTTTGTCGGTATTGATAGCATTTTTGCACGCATATTAGAAACCATAGCTTCCCAAGCGTCTGCGACATCATTTGCCGGAATTAGCACATTTGCCATTTGGTCTTTTTCCATTTCGGCCATGTCAGCTTTGGCTTTTGTCAGCCTAGTTCGCTGCACCGCATAGTCGTCCGCACCGACGTCGCTGTTGACTGCTTTTTCGCGTAAAAATTTAACATACGCCTGGATGGTCGGGATTAATTCATAGCGGCCACGCTCGCTTTTTTGCAATGTGCCGTCTGCTACTAGCTGATTTATTCGGCGCTCAGTTAAATCGAGCGCTTTGGCTATAGTTTTGGCAGGAACGACTGTATTTGCTTCAATTGTCATTTGGTAAGGAAATCCTTTTAAAAAATTTTCTGTCGCTAGTTTTTTATCGCGCTGGGGAGTTACCCGCAATAATAAGGCTGTCATAGTACCTTTTGTTTACTTGGCGGTCATTTTAGCTAATTTAAAATACTTTTTAAAATTAATATTGAACATTTTTTGCGCAACTTTCCGCCCATCTTCATAGAATGGGAATGTTGGCTTGATTTTTACGCTTGGTTCAAACAGATATAAAACCTTTAGCGGGTAACGTTTCTTTGTTCGCCGTTGCAATATGACGTCCTGCCCGTTGGGCAGGGTTTGTCTAAACGATTTATTGCCTGGATTAATTAAAGCCTTTGGCCTTTTGCCTTTAGGTATGCCCCTTGCGCCCCTCTTAATTTGGTCGGTCGGAATAGCCAGGTTGTTACCTTTGGGCTTCTTAGTGCCACCGCTTTCTTGCATTGCCATGTAATCACGGCCAAGGCTGTCATAAACACGAGCCACGAGCTTTCGCTTGGTAGACCTGTCAACTTTAAACATAAGCTTTGCAAACTTTTTGTTTCTTACTGTAAACGAACGCGGATAAGTTCCCGTCAAAATCTGTTCACGAACGTCCTTTGCTGTTTCGTTCAAAGCCCTAGATGTTGCATATGGTATTTGGCTTTTGCCAATTAAGTCTATGGCCTTGGTGAATTTGCTTATGTTTGTTTTCATTGAAATCTGCATCACACATCCTCATCCGGTCTAAATACAATCATAAAGTCATCTTCTTCGTCTTTAAATTCAAACAATACCGAGTTGCACGACCCGCAAACAATCTCCTGACTGTCTTCATAAACCCGGCCTTTAGTGTGCTGACCGCAAAAGTCACACTCAATAAAATCTTTATAAAACCGTACAAACTTCATGCTTGGAAAATTAACTAAATCACCCATAACAATCTCCTTTAAAATGGAACGCTGTCGTCAAACATATCATCGCCTTCGAGCCTGATAATCTCTGCACCAGGGAACAACTTCTTTGCCTCTTGTGCATCAAAACTTTGACGCCAACTGCGAACAATGCGTGCAATCTCTGTGACAGTATACACGGGCAAATCTGTTTCTGCCAATGTGGCATCAATATTATCTTTGCATATTACAATGTTAAACTCTTTCAGACCCTGTTCAGCTGGAGCATTGGCGTGCCATATCTCTGATGGGGTTGGTTTATGACCTAAAGACTGAGCTTCATTTTGCAGCGCTCTCCATCCACGCTCCATAGTTTCAGCTCGTTTAATAACCAATTGCACATTCTGGTCGTGAATTGCCACATCAAGTTTTGCACGCGCTGCTTCAAACTTTGCGCCGGTCGATGGGCTTACCAATGTCTCAAGTTTTCCTTTTCCCCATCGCAATTCCATGTCGCTGGCAATAGCATCAAGACGCTTCAACGCACCATTTATCTGGTCGTATTCATAAGATGCCAGCGGCACATAATCTTTTTTAGTCATATAATCTAAATCATATCTGCTTTTTCTTTCAGTCATCGTCTGCTCCTATAAACTTTATATGTTTTGCTCCAAAAACTTGTCACACGCTTGCTTTACTGTCATTCCAATCAAATTCTTGTCCGTTGCACCAACAACTATAGCATTGCCAGCATCAATATCTTGGTCGGTTGGTGCTTCGTGTTCCGCCACAATTATTACCACCTTTTTGCCAGCTGCTGTCAGCCCTTCATATATTGCCTTTAAAAAACGTCTTTGACCCTCTGGCATCGGGACGCCCTTAAACTTTAATTCGCCAAATATAAACAACTGACCTTTTACGTCATAAGCAAAGTCAATATCGGTCGGCGTATAACCATTCAATTGCAGGTTAGTGAAATCCTTTACCTGTTCCATGCGCTTGCGATATTTAATTGCGCCATTTAAATTCAATATACTCACATCACACCCGCATCATCACATCACAACCCCTATTATATAGGGGGTTGTGATGTTTGTGATGTTTTGCCATTTGTTGTGATTTCTTTGTGATTTCTTGTGACTTGTTGTGATTTTTTACCATCGTTCATTCACCAACCCATTGTTATAAGTAAACAAAGCGCCTTCTCCTGTTGACCAATCTTTTGTGACCCTTGTGACCTGCGTCCCGTGAAGCGGCTTGTGATTTTGCTCTTGATATTTGGCCTTCAAAACAGCTTTAAAAACGTCCTCCGGAACACCAAAATCGTCGCCTTTGGTCTCTGTCAAATTGGTGTCTTTTAAGCATTCGCGCAACACTTCTAACGCAAATAATTTAACTTCGCTTTGCACGCCTTTGCCACGCGGTTGCGCTCGGTCTGTAACATCGAGCACGATACTTGTGCGCTCCGAGCCTATTACGCCGCTAACAAATGACACCTCACGAGCTTGCAAATATATCGGCTCGCACTCTTCGACGTCTTTTTGCTTGTCTACGCGGACGCATACTTGATTTGTGCCAGTCTCGCGTTTTATAGAAATAGCCGTATCAACTGCACCCATTAAAGCGCTAGAACCGCGAATGTCGCCGCTTTTTCCAGTATGGTGTACGACAACAACGGTGCAATCATATCGCTCCCGGATAAGGTCTAGGTTCCTGATAAATGTACCCATGTCGGTTGCGCTGTTTTCATCTGCACCACCGGCAAAGCTCCTGGCCAATGTGTCAACGATAATTAGACTTGGCGCCTCTCCCATCGCGTCAATTGCCTCAACCAGCAAACGAATATCGTCAGATTGGTCAAGTGCCATGCTTAATGGCTGTGTAACCGTGTAAAATGGCGCATCTGCGTCAGATAAAACCCTGTCTTTATGCCACGCAGCCGCCCGAACTGATATGCCTGATTGACCTTCCATGGCCAAATATAAACAACGCCCGGCAACTGTCGGCCGTCCATTCCAATCGCTGCCATGCGCAACTGATAAAGCCCAATCCAAAACCAGAAACGACTTATAAGACGCGGGAGCGCCAAAGACTACCGCCAGAGACTTATCAATGATATAATCGCCAACCAAAAAACTTGGTGGTGGTGTTTTTCTTAACTCATCAAGCGTTTTGATTTTGATTTGACGGTCAAAACTACTAGCGGATTTTGGTTCAATGGCCTCTTTAGGTGGCGGTGTGTTAAGCCCGGCTCCGCTTTCTTTTCGTGCCTTATTTAACGTGCTTGTAACCTTTTTCTTAAACTCATCAATTCCACGTCCCTCTGCGTTTAAATCGTCGCCTCGGCTTCTTACCTTTTTCTCATAAACCGGGTAAACATTAACAACCATCCACTCCAGCGTCGGATATGTGCCATTATCGCGGTAATAATTGGCAATCGCAGCATAAACCATTCGAGCCATAAATTTTTCACGGCCATCAACAATGTTGCCCCACATATCCAAATCAGAACCATCATTAGGACTAGATATGCTGCTGACCATATGACCAACGGCCGAACCCAATGCGTCAGGAAATGTGCCAAAATCTTCATCATTAACCCACCTATAACCAATGCTTTCCGGCCATATTACATAACCACCATCACCTCGGACATCGACACAACCGTCAATGCCAGCACGATTTCGGATACCATCAACGTGCTGATAGTAATAATGCCAGCCGCCAGACTGTGTCTCGGCGACCTTAGTGACGCCCAAAAGTTCTTTGTTTGCATCGACCCATTCCTTGCCCTTTTTGCCATCGCGCACATCTATATCAATAACCGACAAGCCTGACAATTCACCCGTCGGCACGCCGATTAAAGCTGCACCATGTACGCTAAAAAGCCGTTCAATTTCTGCCGGGTCTTGTGTCGCCGCTTTAAAGCCGCCAGAACAAACCGGGCGCTTGCGGACGTCGCATGGAAACACCGGATATTCTTCGGCGACTTCCAATGCTTTATTTAATAAATCCATAAAAATGCTCCCACATTTTTCTCCCTCATAAAAGTTGTGTCGGCGGGACTGAGGGAGCATAACCCGCCGACACATTCTTTAGCTGTTTAGATGGGGAATTCGTCATCCTCAACAGCATCAGAAACTGGCGTTGCTAAATCGGAGGAAGTTGCAAGGCCATTGCCCTGATATTCTACCAATTCAGCCGGTGCGTCAATCATTTTGACAATTCTGAAGTTCGGCACGTTTGAGCTGCCGGCTCCCATTTTTGTTGGTGTCGCGCCTGTAAATTCTACAACTGCAACTTGACCAGGTGCTTTTTCTACGCGCTCATATTCAGCCCATAGAGCTTCCAAGCCAACACGCTCACCAGCTCCGCAACCCGAATATTCCACCATTGGGGTTTCTTCGCCAAATGTTTTCGGGCTATACAAAACGACTTTAAAGCCGCGTTTGTGGTCGTCTGATGGCTTTGTTGCCATTTGACCTAGCTCAACATCCATTTGCCAATCCGGTGCAACGCCACGCTCTAGCTTTGCCCAACCAGTTTTAATATTAGCCAAATCCCAAATCGCTTGCTTCAGCTCGACATCGTTTTCTTTCGTTGCCCAACGTCCTAAGCTAGCCTTATAAGCCAGATAAGGTAAATAATCTTTGTTTGCATTCGTGTTCGATAAATTTAACATTTTAACATTTTCCTATTTTAAAAAGGCCACCATTTAAACCCCGAAAATGCGCTTGGCCTCGGCACGCATAATCGGGTCACTCCAGTAAAAACTGGAATAGCTTGGCGCAAAGATGTCGGCAAGCTCCTTGCTATCGTTAGTCAACGACAACAAGCGCTCCATTTTCTTTGCGGAAATTCTAAAGTCTTCGACCAGCTCAATGCTTTCGACCGGGTCGATTTCGTATGCCGCCCACTTTTTTGGAGTGACATAACAAAACATGATTTTGTGATTTGGCCTCATAGCCTGATATAAAGCACCTTGGCGCTTGTGATTGTCGCTGATTTTACTTGGCAACTTTATTGTTGTCTTTAAATCCACCGACAACATCGGGTCGCCTTGAAATTCAAAATCATCATATCCAACAATCTCAACCGGCACATCTTCTAAATTTAATGTCAGTTTATTTTGGCTCGATACGCATTTGCCAAACCCCGCAAAAGCATCAATGGCTTGCTCCATCCAACCTGGAATCGCCTTCAACGCGGCTTCTCTGGCGTCGGTCTTTGGCATCAGGGCAGTCTCACGCATAAAATGCTTTTCTGCTGCCTCTGTGGCTTCTGCAAGACCCATAACGCCAAATTCGTCCAACAAATACTGCTCCAAACCATGCTCAACTGCGTTTCCGCGTGCCATGTTTGGGTTGCTGCCGCCTTTGTATTTTAGCGGGTAACGCATTAACCACGCAGCTGGGTCTGTCCTGAACATATCCATGTGTGAATATGAAAGCCGATAAATACCATGTCTGTTAAATGCGTTCATTTTGTGTCCCTCAAAATTATGTTAGTGCGCTGCTGACCCTGAAATCGTTATTTTGCAATCGGTAATGTCGTTCGACCACATCATTGTCACCCTATTTGCTAGACAATCGTCGGTGATAATTTCCAAATGCTGTAACACATCCATAATGGCTTTGCCCCGGTTGTCAATATCCATGCGACGCTTGGATGGTCTACCAACTATGATTTCAACGTCAAAATTGTAATCAATTGCTGGCTTTTGCTGACCTTCCAAAGCCTTTTCACAATCCACAATAAATTGCATATATTTCTTTGACCGATACATTCTGCGACCTGTGATGCGCCATAACGAGTTGACTGATGGCGGTATAGGCAAGCGGTAAACAAATATTTTATTAGTAGAAATCATTTGGCTGCACTTTTCCATCGCTGACATCACGAATTTTTTTCATAATTTCTTTTCTTGGTATGCGCTGACCGACCTTATACATATAGACCGCAATTCGGGTCACTCCGATTTTCTCTGCCATCTTTTCATCAGTCATCTGATGTGATTGCATAAAATTCAATAGTTTCATTGTATTTTCTTTCGCTTAAAAATTTGACGCACAACACACCGTCTGGCGCATACATTGTCGATAACAATTCATGACGTTTTTGAAACCGCATACATTTTAATTTCGCCCAACAACGTTTGTTATTACAACCCATTGTCATCAGGAACAATCCCGGTCAACGTTTCCATCTTCCACATAACACTGTCCATCAAATCCTCAATAGGCATCGAGCCTCGATGCTTATGAATAAACTTGGTGATGGCGACCGTATCGTTAAAGATTTCGATGAACGCCTCTTTGTCGCTTAGACCTACCCATTTACTCGTCATTGTTTTCCTCCAAATGTTTCATGTCTGCCGCACGTTCAACACGCGATTCCTCCGCTTCAAATGCGCGGAGCAAATCTGCGGACGCACTAATCAAGTTTATTAGTGCATTTTTACTGACCAAAGTGACTTGATAAATATTATCGTCGCCACGGGTGCAAATTTCACAAGGCCAGCCATCAACAGGTGTATGCCTGACATACACCATTGGATGTTGTTTTAATTCATTATCCATCTCCATCTCCTACAAAACAAAAAAGCCGAAAAACATGACCATCATCAGCAATCCCATCAGCAAACAATACTGCAAAGCGTAAACCAGTAAATTCCAAATGGTTATCTCAATCGGCTTCACAACCTTAAATCGTTTAGCGTCACTAGCCTTCAAATAAATTTTTACATCATCCATAATAAATCTCCCGTTACAATTTGTAATATCGTTTTAAGTCACAAGTCAACCCTGTTTGGTTCTGCGGAAAGCCGCAGTCGTAATATTTATAACGATGTTGATAATCAGTTATGCCGCTTTGCAAACCGCTTGGCGTTTCGCCAACAACATGAGCTATCACCCAGTAACCTTCGCGACGCTCAAAAATTTGATAATCTTTAGTTTTCATGTGCTCTCCCTCCTTGGCAAAAAATAATCTTTTTGTTGATGGTTGCCGACCTTTTTTGCGGCAGTGATAAAACCTTTGCTCTGCTCTTTGAAAGCTCCAGATTCCAAAGCATCGGTAAAGTTTAGTTGACCCGAACTGTAGATGGTTTCCAAAACATCAAGCTCATGCTGAGACATTGTGAGCGTGTAACCTTTAGTGGTTCTTGACAGCTTCATATTTTTTAACTCCCTCAATAATGTTTGTGCTATAATTTTTGGCCTCAATTTTTGCCAAATCAATAATATAATCTTGATTATCAACCCATCCACGTTTGAACGCTTTATTTGAGCCGCTGATGACTGTGGTATGGTCACGACCACCCAAAAACCTTGCTGTGTGACAATAGCTATAACCAAGCCCTTGGGTTGCAATGTGATAAAAAACAAACCTTGGTTTTACAAATTCACGCTTCCGACAACCGCCAAAAAAGTCATCTTTGCTGACATTGTGTTGTCGGCAAATAACCTTTGCCAAGTGTTGCAGTTTTATTTTCATTCCCATCTCCTTTTTAATTAACTTAACCCCACATTAACGAATTGTTAAAACATGTCTACAAATAATTCACTATTTTTAAAATTAATTTTAAATGATTATTTTTTTGGCTGATTTCCGGTCATTTTACCCATGGCGCTGCCGACAATTTTATCCAAATGCGGAGCTGCAAAGTAAAATCCGACCACCAATAAGAACACACCATTGACCTGTTCGCCACCAGAACGAATGCTGTCAGCTGTGGCACTAAGCCGAGCAGCCTCAGATGGTAGCCATAAGGCAACCGCCTCGACCACCATTGCAACCACATATTGCAATGCCCAAATGATTGTGACCATCAACGCAATAAAGCGCCGGGCTAAATTTTGACCTTGCGTTGCTTGCATCCATCCGACCACCATCGAACGTGCTTCAGAGCGCTCTTTAGCCGCGTCTGTGGCTTTTTCTTCGTCAGTATACACTAGCGCATCTAAACCATTTTTTACTGCGTCTATGGCGCTTCCAAGAGCTTTTTCAGAACCCATCATTTTGCTAAATAAACCCATCATTTTAATAACTCCAAATCCATGGTCTTGGGAACCCGTCGTCGGCTGTTAAAATATCTAAATGCACAAATCGACCATCACCGCTTTGGCTAACACCAAGCCCGGTGAAACCCATGTTTGTTGCGTGCTTTATTAATGTGTAGGCATTACCACCCCGAACAGATATATCAGCTGCCATGCCGGTTGTGTGTGCCGATAGCCGACCGACTTCCGCT
>Ga0209137_1001140_pt1 | contig 25820 bp, 15 predicted proteins | sample SaaInl5LU_22_DNA_FD_184642 | JGI IMG/M metagenome (GOLD analysis project Ga0209137, IMG submission 184642) | Marine microbial communities from expanding oxygen minimum zones in the Saanich Inlet - ESP_105LU_22_DNA (SPAdes) (version 2) | ecosystem: Environmental > Aquatic > Marine > Intertidal...
ATTCTGCTTAAGCGCACCGGGCGCTGTGAACCCTGCGCCCTCTCTAAACAGCTCGGGCAAACTTGCTCGAAGCAAGGCTTCGGTGACATTACCCGATGGCTCAACCATGAGCGCCACGACAACACGCTCGCAAAAACTTTCAAGCTCGCGAACGTTCCCCGGCCAGCGATAACGTTCAAAATGAGCACTAAGGTCTACATAAATCTCGTCCGGCGAGGCACTTAAACCGTACTGCTGCGCGAATACCTCTAGGTAATACGCAGCGATCGCTGATATGTCTTCTTTTCGCTCTCGAAGCGGGGGGATTTCCAGGGCAAAGGTATTCAAGCGGTAGTACAAATCCTCGCGGAATCGCCCTTCTTCAACGTCCTGAAACAATGGGCGATTGGTTGCTGCGACAACTTTCAAATCCAATTGAATGCTGCGCTCGCTACCCACCGGACGGAGCACTTTGTCCTGCAAAATACGCAAGAGTTTCGATTGCTGCGCCAGCGGCATCTCCGCCACTTCATCCAAAAAGAGGACGCCCTTGTTGGCCTGCTCTAGCAAACCGCGATGACCGCCCCGACGAGAGTTTGTAAAAGCGCCCTCTTCGTAGCCAAACATTTCACTCTCGAACAATTCAGAGGGCAAGCTACCGCAGTTCACCGCAACCAGCGGACCATTCGCATGGCGGCTATGACGATGAATCTCGCGAGCGATATGTTCCTTGCCCGTGCCCGACTCTCCGACAATTAAAACCGCACCGTGCGCCACAGCATAGGTTTTTGCTAGAGACGCCACCTTGCTCATGCGCGGCGAACTCACCACAAAATTCGCCGCTTTAATCGATGGCGCCTTTACCGCAGCTATGGCCTGAACCGGGCGGTAGCGCACCAAATAACCCAGAAGATGGTCGTTATGTTCAAGTACATCCACGATCTGAAGGTAGCGTTCATTCGCAAGTGCCACCCAGCGTTCAGTATGAACATTCTGGATATCGTTCAAATGCCAGGATTGACGCAGGCGGCTGTTGAGACGCCTAGCGTCGCCTAACGCTTGCTGTGCTTTCGGGTTGAGCTCCAAGATGTTTTTTTCAGGATCAAGCAAAAACAGCAAATCTTCAGTTTGCTCGAACAGGTGATCGCGCAAATACGAGTGGCGTGCCTGTAGAAGGGAACGCTGGGCAACCGCCATCGCGTTTTCAATCATGTCCTCGGCGGATTCTCGACTGTAAAGCAAGATTGATGGAATACCCTCTTTTTCCGCCATGTGGCAGGTGTAACTCGGACCCACCACGACCTCGGGCTTTTCCGCCAACGACAAATAAAACACCTCGGAGGCCTCATCCGAGGTACGGTAAAACTTATGGATCACCGTAATGCCTAACAAGTCACCCAACTGAGCGATCAAACGCGCCTGAACCCCGGTGGGCTCTGCATAGGTGAATAAGTGTACTTTAGAGCTTACTTGCTTGGCTTTGATACAGGCTTCGATAACATCAGCATCTCGTACCGGTTGGCTCACCACAGGCACAGCCAAGGTATCCGCAAGATAGGCTGCATTTGCACCCGCGCTCATAATGACGTCTGGATGATAACGATCGATCAAGGCATCAAAGTCGGTCTTACTCGATGCGCCCAAATCGTGGAACGATAAATCAAGCTGTTGAGTGTATTTACCAACAACCGAGTACACCAGTTCACTGAAACGCCGAAAGCCCAGAATTAACATTCTAGGTTTCGTCGTGCCCAAACCGCGGGTCATGACTTTAACCTCTTGGGCAATAGCTGCAGGGTCTGTTCGAGCGACAATACATCCACATACTTTGCGTGCAGGTCGTGGAGGTTCGCTTCGTGGGCATCCGGATTTCGGTCACCCACAGCATCCCTTACGACCACCGTGGGGTAATTGTGAGACAGCGCATCAACTGCCGTTGCCCGCACACAACCACTGGTGGTCAAGCCGACCACAATGGCTGAATCCGCGCTTTGCGAGCGTAAATACGCATCCACATTGGTACCCACAAAAGCGCTGGGAAAGTGCTTTTCGGCCAAAAGATCAGACTCTGAAGGTACAAGCCTAGGGTCAATAGCTACCCATGCACTGCCACGCTTGAGAATATTCAAGCTCGGTAACCGCGCTCGAAATACCGAAGCATCCTCGTCTCGATCATACACCACGGTAGTGTAGACAATGGGTAGATCTCTCGCACGGCAGGCCTCAATGAGCGTAGCGGTCGCCGCCACCACCGAATCGAAATGCCCGCCCAAAGGCGATTCAGGTTGTGTAAACCCCAGACTCATGTCTACGACAATCAGTCCGGGTTTACTGCCTAAGCCAATGTTTCTGCGAGAGAGATCGGCCACGTTAGCTCCTAGGCGCGTCGCTGAAACACCGGCTCAACCGGGGGTTCCAAGTGCGTTTCTTGCACGCAGCGTGCTTTGATCTCTTCGATGCTGCCACCAAAGTTAAAGATCTCGGTGATCGGACCGCGCTGCGCTGCCATCTCTGCACGAAGGGCTTCGGTTGCGGCCGTGTCCAAAACACCATTTACGACCACCACGCCGTAAGCCTTGGCACCAGCTTCGGTAACTAAGCCCCTGGCCACATCTTGCGCAACCAAGGCGGCGTCTCGCGCGAGAGGATCACCCCAGCCACCGCCACCCCAGGTGTTGTAGTACAGCAAATCACCTGCTTTGACTTTGATACCTTCGCATTTAGAGGGAAGCCACTCTTCGGAGCCGTCGGCACGCACAATACGCTTAGTAGAACGCATACCGGGATCACCACCGTTAACACCCCATGGGTAAGTTAACCAGCGCTCATCATGGATACCGATCTCGCCGTCGACCAAAAATCGGTATGCAACCGACAAGCCATTGCCCCCGCGATGTAAGCCTGCGCCACCCGAGTCAGGAATGACCTCGTAGCGCTCTATACGCAAAGGGAAGTAGCTTTCGATAAACTCGTTGGGTACGTTGGTAAAGCCTGGCCAGAGGCTGTGACCATCGGGACCATCGCCAACCGGACGGCCTGGAACACCACCAAAACCGATTTGAAAGAGCTGGAACCATTCATCATTTTTGCCAGGACGCGTGTCGTAACCCGAGTAAAACAAATGGGGCGAATCCGAGAAACCTGCCGCATTGAGCAATTCGTTGGGAGCTCCCATACCCAAAAGCGCACCCAAGATATCGAAGATACGACCGAGCGCGTGAGTGCGGCCTGACAAGGCTGCCGGGTACTTAGGCTTGAGCAGGGTACCTTCAGGAATACGCACGTCCACCAAATCGTAAAAGCCATCGTTAAACGCAATTTGAGGATCGACGATGTTGATGGTAAACGAACCAAAGAACATCTTGAACATATCCTCATTCAGAAAAAAGTTCACTGAACTTTGCGCTTGCGGCGACGTGCCCTCAAAATCAAAAATCGCCTTGTCTCCCTCACGCCACATAGTGCAATGAATTTTGTAAGGGCCTAGGCCCATACCGTCATCGCACAAATAGTCGGTAAACTCGCGCTTCTCTTCTGGTACAACCATGCCAATAACGGCTTTCATAGCATCGTAGTTGCGCTGCAGCATCACCCCCATGGTCGAGTGAAAAACATCGTCACCAAAGCGCTCCGCTAATTCAACGCAACGTTTTGAGGCGGTGTTACACGCGGCGACCAGTGCGTTTAAGTCAAATCGGTTCCACTGAGAGGTCCGGACGTTATGAAGCACCAATTCGAGCAGGTCCTCTTGTAACACACCTTTCTTGTAGAGCTTCACCGGCGGGATACGAATACCCTCCTGATAGATATTCGTAGCGTTGATGGGCATCGAGCCAGGCACCATGCCTCCGTTGTCAGACATGTGACCAAACATCGCAGACCAAGCAATATGACGGCCGTCTTTAAACACAGGCACCAAAACCAACCAATCGGGCAAATGCGATACTGCCGCGTTACACAAGTATGGGTCATTGGTCAGAATGATGTCGCCTTCTTCGATATCGGCATCATAAACGGACAAGAAAGGCGCGATAAACGAGCCGAACTGACCCACCACCATTTTCCCGTCTTTATTCGCGATCATTGGAAAGCAATCACCCTGCTCTCGAATACCCGGCGACATCGCCGTGCGGAACAGCACAGCATCCATTTCTTCACGCGCGTTCTTCAAGCCGTTTTCAATGATGTCTACCGTTACACTTTCCACGTCGACGGTGGCGAGTGGTGTGTTATTTGTTTCAATAATTCTAGCTGGCATAATCACACTCCCCTTTACGCTTGAATGGGTTCAATCAGTAAATTACCTACAAGGTCTGTGCGGGCTTGGAAACCCGGCAAAATCAGCGTTGTAGAGTCCATTTCAGTAACAATGGCAGGACCAGAAACAGTCAGGCCAGAGTGCAACTTATAACGTTCGTAAATAGTAGCGTCGTACCAATTACCTTCGAAGTAGATGCGCGTTTCGTGAATCGCACAGTCTTGCAGCGTGGCCGAGGTATCTTCTTGCCGTTTGATTTCAAGGTTCTGTGCCTGCGACGCAACGACCGCGCGAATCATTACAATCTCGTGGCCATCGCCCAACTTAAAGGTGAACAACTTCTCGTGCTCGTCATCGAACACGTCGGTGATAACGCTCAAGCCTCTCTCAACCAAACTTCCGTTGTCAAAATCAACGCTAATTTGGAACGCTTGACCGACATAGCGCACATCTGCTTGGTAGGTAACAACCAACTGATCTTCCGCTATACCGTCAGCCAATAACGCTTGCGCTGCGCGATCTTTTAATGCGGCCAAATCAGATGCGAGTTGGTCTTTAGAAATCTCGCTGGCCAATGCACCATAACTTCTTGCCGCTTCGTCTTGCAGCTGAGTGGTCGCATCTCCGTAAGCGCATAAAACACCGGGGCCGGGCGGTACAATGACGGGGAACGAGTTAACCAAACGTCCCAGCGCGTTGGCGTGCAGTGGACCGGCACCACCAAAACCGACCAGGCTAAAGTCTCGCGGATCATAGCCTTGTTCCACGGAGACCAAGCGCAATGCGCCAAACATCGCCTCGTTGGCGATACGGATAATACCTTCGGCAGCCTCCATGACATCAATACCCAGGGCATCTGCTACTTTTTGCACCGCCGCAATGGCTGCATCTCGGTTAATCGCCATGGCGCCACCGAGTTGCGCGTCACTGGGCAAATAACCTAACACCACGTTGGCGTCACATACTGTTGGCAACTCTCCGCCTTTCATGTACGCCGCGGGCCCAGGGACCGCGCCCGCCGACTCAGGGCCCACACGCAGCGCTTTGGTTAACTCGGCAACAAAGGCGATTGAGCCACCGCCTGCCCCGATTGTTCTCACGTCGACTGAGGGCGCACGTACGCGCACGTCACCAACAATGGTCTCGCGTCGAATATTGGTTTTCGCATCTTGAATCAGGGCGACGTCGGTAGATGTCCCCCCCATATCAAAGGTCAGTAGGTTCTTGTAGCCAGCCTGTTCGCAGAAGAACAAGGCGCCCGCTACACCACCCGCAGGACCTGACATCAATATATTTACCGGTGAATCGGCAGTCGCTCTTGAAGACGCCAAACCGCCGTCAGAGCGCAAGATCGATAACTGTGTGTCACCGCCCAAACGCTCTTCTAGGGACGTTTGCAGGTTATTCAAGTAGCGCGACACTTCGGGGCGTACATAAGAGTTCACCACGGTGGTTTCAGTGCGCTCGTACTCCTGCATTTCGGGCACCACATCTGATGAAATCGAAATGGGAATATCAGTGAAAAACTCAGCCGCGATTTCAGCAGCGCGGCGCTCGTGTTCACTGTTAACGTAAGCATTGATAAAACAAATCGTAAGTGCTTCGACTTGATTCTTGGCAGCCAAAGCCGACAGCTGAGTGCGCAAAGCATCTTCATCAAGTGGTGTTGATATCGAGCCATCAGCGTCGATGCGCTCAACTGCACCAATCGTTAGCTCTAGCGGCGCAAGCAAGGGCTTTTTAACGAAGCTTACCCAGCCGCCTAAACCGCCCGGGCAGAAGCTGCGAGCAACCTGCAAGGTATGCTCATAACCAGAAGTGGTAATCAGACCTACCTTCGCACCTTTACCGGTTAATACCGCATTGGTCGCCACCGTCGTGCCATGCATGACGAACTTAATGTCCGCAGGGTTAATGCCAGATTCGTCACAAATTTTTGCGACGCCATTTAACACCCCAATCGAGGAATCCTCGGGGGTCGAAGGCACCTTTGCGGTGAACGTTTGCCCTGTCTCCTCATTCATGAGCAGAAAATCGGTAAATGTGCCCCCGACGTCTACACCTAAGCGATAGGTCATGCCTAGTCTCCTTTATTGTCCGACTACTTTGTCTAAATGATTACTCAACCAATAATGCGCACGTCCGCCTTTGGCCGTGCCCGTTAACTCTTTGACCAAATCTACTGCCGCCATCAACGCGGAAAAATCGATACCCGTGCTAAAACCCGCCTGCTGGCATAACAAAGCCACATCTTCTGTTGCAACGTTGCCTGAAGCTCCGGGTGCAAAGGGACACCCCCCTAACCCCCCGATGGATGTATCAAAATGTCGCACGCCAGACTGTAGGGCCGCATAGGTGTTGGCGAGTCCCATGGCACGCGTATCGTGAAAGTGGCAGGCGACGCGATCGGCGCTGATACCCAGCAACAAATCGCGAAGTAATGCTTCTACTGCGAACGGGTTTGCTGCCCCAATCGTATCGGCAATCACAATGCGTTGAGCACCCCAATCTGCGAGACGTTTTGATAGGCTAATGACCTGCTCTGGATCGACCACACCCTCAAATGGACACTCGAAGGCCACCGCCACATACGCGTTGACTTTAACGCCGTCTGCCACCGCCGATTCAATAATGCCCTGCGATGCCGCCATGATCTCTGCGGTGCTCATATTGATATTTTTACGATTCATCGTGTCAGTAGACGAGACCACCACATTGACCTCTTTGCACCCTGACGCGAGCGCGAGCTCGTAGCCCTTTCGATTTGGCACCAAGGCATTTAACGCAACCCCTGTGTTTTTTGCCAACGCGTGGCGCAAAACCTGATCGGTACCGGCCATCTGCGGTACCGCCTTGGGCGAGACAAAACTTCCAATCTCAACACTGGAAACACCCGTCGTTGCAAGTTGATCAAACAAACGGCAGCGCTCGTCAAGGCTCAAGTGCTTTGACTGCGCCTGAAGGCCATCTCGCAGCCCTACCTCATTAATGTGGACTTGCGGGATCATCGAATGGCTCCCGCGACCCTTAAGGTCTGTATACGTTCTTCGTCGTATCCAATCTTCTGAAGCACGGCATCCGTATCAGCGCCCAAGGCAGGAGCCGGCGCATAAGCGTCTTTGTGCCGAGATAGCTTGATGGGGTTACCCGGTCCCTTAACCGATTGCCCCTGATCGTTGTAGAGATCCACCACCATATTGCGATGCAGTACCTGCTCGTCGCTAAGCGCTTGCTCAAAATTGTTGACCCTCGCACAGGGGATGCGCCGCGCTTCGAACAACTCAAGCCAGTGCTCGGTAGGGTGCTTGACTAGAATTTCATTCAAGCGCGCCTCGATAAACTGCTTGTCTTCTAGACGCCCCGGTTGGCCTTGGTATTTTTCGTTGCGAAACTCGGGTACATCCAGAACCTCAACTAATGCCTCCCAAAACTTATCGAAAATGACCGCGATAATGATGTGTCCATTCGCTGTCTTGAAACTGTTGTATGGAACATGCACAAAATGACTGTTACCGATAGGCTCGGGATTCTTACCGGACATGAAGTACATCGTTGCCATGTAGTTCAACAGCGAGATTTGGGCGTCTAACATCGAAATATCGACGTGCTGCCCCACGCCTTTTTGATCGCGCTCACGCAATGCGGCCAGCACACCCATGACAGCGAACATTCCACCGCCCAAGTCGCCGATCGGGATCCCTGCGCGCATCGGCGTGTCTTTATCCAAGCCCGTAATAGACATTCCGCCGCCGAGCGCCTGCACAACCTGATCAAAGGCCGTGCGGCGATACTGTGGTCCATCGCTGCCAAATCCAGAGATCGAACAGGTAATAATATCGGGATTGACCTGGGATAAATGCGCGTAATCGATCTTCAGTTTTGTGGTGACATCCGCGGCAAAATTGTCCAGGACAACGTCGGCCTCACGAACCATATCGTAAAAGACTTCAAGGCCTTGGCTGGATTTTAAATCGATAGCCACACTCTTTTTGTTTCGATTTAACGTAATGAAGTACGCACCTTGATCGCCGAGCGAATACTCTGGATCTGACTGCAGCAACTTGCGAGTCCCCTCGCCGGCTAGAGGCTCCACTTTGATCGTCTCGGCGCCCAGGTCGGCCAAAATCATACCCGCGTACGGGCCCGATAACATGTGGGTCAAATCGATAATCGTTACGCCTTCTAAAGCGGTCGCCATAACTTCCTCGTCATTAACAAATTTTGAACGCGCACAGCGCTCGCTATTCGTTTTGTTGGCAGTTTCTGTGCCAATCTTTGCGAAGGTAGGCAAAATAATAAAAAGTCATTAAAAATCATTCTGTTGTCGACGGTCTCACATCTGCTGCGAAGCGGCCGGCTAAAAACGGAGGGTGACCGACCGAGTCTTTTTGTTTCAAGTTGAAATTTTACACACATAAATTTCAATTTGAAACAAATTCACTAACAAATGAAAGTAAGGCACGACGATCGGTCGGTCGCTCTTGAGACTTCTTATTCAAGTAATATCGCCGCGCCTGACGGTCGAGAAACAAACACCCGCTCACACCTTCAAGATCATCATCTGCCGCCATCCAAACAATGGTGTCTGCCCCCTCTTCTGGCGATCGCAAAATCCATTGCGTGATGCGCCGAAACGTGGGTAAGGCCGACTGCACTCCTGGTGTATCCGCCCAGCCGGGATGCATGGTATTGATAAACACCCCGTGCTTGGCCCACTCCTCATGCCACTCTTGTGTCACAATCGACAGCGCCCGCTTTGCCTGCGCGTAAACAGCGGGGCCATCGTAGCGATGCGCAAATCCCGATCGCAGCCATGACATCGATAATCGTTGGGTATACATACCACCCGATACAACATTCACAACCCGAGCTGACCCAGCTGCTTGCAGTAGCGGTTTGAGGCCCTGCATCAATATCACTGGGCTCAATAGCAACAGGGATGTGCTCTGCTCGATACCCTCTGCAGTTTCGGCGCGAGCGTTAAACAGTGCACCTGCATTGTTAACCAACACGTCAATAGGCCTGTTTTGTGCGACAAGTGCATCAATGACACCTCGAGTATCGGCGAGCAACGCCAAATCAGCGATAAGCACCTGACAACTGCTGGCTCCTAGACTCTCGCATTCTTGCTGAAGCACCTGCCCTCTTGCCGAATCGCGGACCACCAATGTCAAGTTGGCACCAGCGACCGCGAGACTTTTTGCGGTCGACAAGCCAAGCCCCGACGTCGCACCCGTGAGGACAATGTGTTTATCGGTAGACCATGACTGCCGAGTGAATCGCTTTTTCGCTTTTCTGTACCCAGGACCTGTAAAGTCCCAAATCTCACCGATCAGAGATTGTCGAAATGGCTTAGTAAAATTACTCATGTCTGCTTGCTTCTCCGAAAGACGTACTTAGCGTACCTATTTAATAACTACGCTATCAGGAGCCGTTCAGGCCACTAACTTGTCAAAAGCGCATCCAAATACTCAGTAAATTCCTCGGCGGTTTGGTTGAAGCGGACCGTGGCAATACTGTCGGCACGCGTTGGTCCGGGATTTACAATCGCTAAAGCACCCCCGTATTCGACCGTAAGTCGACACAAGCGATACCCCGAATAAACCTTGAGCGAGCTTCCCAACACAACCAAAACACCCGCTTCCCGCGCCAGTGCTTGAGTGCGCTCAGAAATCAGTTTCGGGATATTGCCACCGAAAAACACCACATCGGGCATCATAACCCCGCCACAATGCGGGCACGCGGGTACGGTGACTGTATGGATGATTTCATCGGGCAAGTCGGCGTCACCATCGGGTAATTGGTCGGCCCGTAAATTTTTGAGCTGTGGATTGGCTCGCGCTAGCTCAAGCTGCCAGTGGTCTCGATGCATAGGCGCCGAACACTGCAAACAGAGCACTCGATCGAGGCGACCGTGAATATCAATAGCGCGGTCAAACCCGGCTTTTTGATGCAATCGATCGACGTTTTGGGTGATGAGCTCAGGCAAGAATTCGTGCTGATGCCAAAGCGCTAAGCGCCTGTGCGTTTGGGTGGGCTGCGCGCGCGAGGTGAGCGGCCAACCGACAAATGAGCGAGCCCAGTATCGTTGCCGCATACTTGAAGATTGCCGGAACTGTGTATCAGTAATCGGCGTGCTACGGGCCCACTCACCGTCCTGAGTACGGTATGTGGGTATGCCTGCGCCGACGCTAATGCCGGCACCCGTCAAAAACAGAGCCCGCCTTTGGCGCATATGTTCAGCAATTTCAATGAGAGTCATGATCGCTTATACGAGTGAACGGTAAAACCCGATGATAAGTCCAAGCAACACTGGCTGACGTAACAACCGCGGGAGGAAAACACATGCACATTCTACTTACTGGCGGTACTGGCTTTATCGGGCAAGCATTAGTACCCCACCTACAAGCCATGGGGCACACGCTGACGATCTTCAGTCGGCAACGCCATTCAGAGTCTTCCGCGGTCAAGTTCATTCAACACCTCGATGACCTGACCCAGGCGGAGCCCATCGACACGGTGATTAATCTCGCCGGAGAATCACTCGCGGGCTCACGCTGGACAAAACGCTACAAGCAAAAATTGAGGGCCAGCCGCATTGATCTAACCCAAAACCTCGTTCACACCTTGCAGCGATCGGACCACCGACCGAAGCACTTTATCAGTGGTAGCGCTATCGGCTGGTACGGTGATTGTGGCGAGCAAAAAGTCGATGAAAGCCACCCAGCGGGGTCCGGTTTTGGCGCAGAGTTGTGCAAAGACTGGGAGGCTGCAGCACTTGCCGCAAAGGAAGCACTAGGCTCGACTGTAACCACCATACGTATAGGTGTTGTGCTGGACAAAAACGGCGGTGCCTTCCCGCAACTATTTATGCCCTTCCGTTTTGGCCTTGCGAATTGGCCAGGATCCGGTGACCAGTACCTCAGCTGGATACACCGCTCGGATCTCGTTGCGGCGATTACTTTTTTACTTAAGCACCCGCTGGAGGGAGCCGTGAACCTCACCGCGCCCGAACCTGCAACCTACAAAATGTTGGCACAAGAAATATCAAAACTCCGAAAAACCTGGGTAACAATACCAGCTCCGGCGTTTGCTATGCGATTAGCGCTGGGCGAAATGGCCGACGAACTGCTCCTCAGCGGACAACATGTGCTACCGACCAAGCTCGTGGCAAATGGCTTTGCGTTTCAATACCCAACGATCGATAAAACCTTGCAGGCCATACTGACCCCATAGTCTTAGTCTGAGGCTAACTTCATGCGATCGTGAAAATTTAAAACGGCATGACGGAGCAAAAAGGCAAAAAAAACCCCGAGCAAGCTCTGGGCTGATATGAAATTAAGGATCTAATTTTTTAGATCCTTTTTTATTTTTTTATAAATATCAGTTAGTTACAACATTAAAAAGTCGAAAAAAACGTTCCGCGTAAAATTAATAGGCATATAAAACAGAAGGTTACGAGATTTTTGTTGAGTTTTGATGCCACGCCCAGTCATGGAATAGCCCCATTTCCTTAGAAATCGGTCAAATTATTGCTAAAACCAATTAATTTTCACCGACACTATTTAATTAAAGATCTAAATTAAACGTTTAAAAAAAATTTCAAACATAATCAATAGGTTAAATATTATTTTATTATCTTTTATTGCAGCACGTCATTAATAAATGTGTTTATTTACAGTGACTTAAAAGTAATTTTACATAGTTTTGATAATCATTAAGCTTTCTATCAAAGGAGAGTTTATGTCACGAGTTGTTGTTATCGATACCGAAACTACAGGGGTCAAGTATTTAGATGGGCACAGAATCATCGAGCTTGCTGCTGTAGAAATTATTGACGGTAAAATATCAAAAAATAACTTTTTTCATTACCGAATCAACCCAGAAGGTCGCAAGATTACACCTGGTGCTAAAAAAGTACATGGTATTAGTGATGAGCAACTTATTAACTCCCCTACATTTAAAGACATTGCCGAAGAATTTATTGACTTTCTTTCAGGGGCACATTTAACAACTTACAATTTGAATTTCGATTTTGGATTCTTGCAAGCCGAGCTAGATAGAGCGGGCTTGGATGTTGTCCTTAAAAGAGATTTCGAATCCTCATGTCTCATAAATCACCTCGCTAATCGCTATTGTGTGCGACTGAAAGGTGTCTAGCAAATTAGGGGCGATTCAAACACCAGCTCAAAAAATAGGTTTAGCAACGAAGGCATACCAAATTGAAGACATCTTGAGTTTCTGCCCTATTACTAAAAAGTGAACTAGTTGAATTTTTACTTAGTTGATGGCTCTGACTTAAAAGCTTAAGGTCTGCTTAGGAGTAATTAGCCGCCATTGCCCTTCCTTACCCTCAAGGGCAAGTGCACGGCAAAACCTGCCGTTCGCCGATCAAATTCGTGTGAGACCTTTGTGTTATAAACATACGCTGAGGTGAGCCAAAGTGACAGGCTGTTCGGAGCTAAAGCCGCCGTTAGCTAATACCAATTTTGGTTAAAGCGTCAACGTTCTCCGATAGTTTTAAAACATCAACTACTCCAATACCAAGATAGCTTATAGTACTTGTTCTTCAATCGTTGTTAAGGATAAACCGAAACAATAGTTGATTGCTCGAAATTGCCATTTGAGGTCTTCGCAATACCTTTTAAACAAGATACGACTAAATCAGCGAGTATGGCTAGGAAAAAGAAAATGGCAGGACTTGACGATGATTATCGCTCAACTCTGCTAGAATCTGGGATTAAAATGCGATAACCGTGGGAAGTAAACCACCTTTTTATGCCTTTAAATATAGCGAGTATGCCGGTTTATGTTACGTTAGAGGGGAACCCCCCTCTAACGCCGCTTTTCGACCAGAAGTATTCACCTTGGAAGCCGGTATATCAGTCAACGCTTACCTTATGCTGACCAATTCAATCTAGACGGCCGCAAGATGGTGGTTCGTATTTCAAACGCTGAGGTCTTCGCTAAAATTGTTGTGGTATCCAATAACGGCAAATGCGATCAGGCAGCTTGCGATTATTTGGCCAACACTCTTATTAGACTGTTGGCCTATATATGACATCAACATGACATAGTTTTCGGCCTCTTGTGACGTTAATTAACTTTTTTGAACGAAAACGGAGTGCCCTCTCGAATCAGCACGTCCCCATTTTCACTAACAGTATTCTTTTGCGGGCCACCTGATATCTCATAAAGGGGCATAGTGCGGTCTTTCATTTTCCAAGGCCAAGGGTAGCCAGCATACTGCCCAGCTAGCGTCACGTCACCGTCAGCAAACCAAGATTCAAGCGTCTCTAAATCGTCTATGCTGCTATCGCCGACATATTGAGCAGCCCAAAGAGGTCCCAACTTCGATAAAGTTCTAGATGCTGCAATCTTGGCTGCACTTTTAGCTGAGTCCAAAGCTATCGTTTTCGCAACACCAGCAGTTATTTTCGTAGTACTCGCGAGAAATGCACTGGTGCCGCCTGTGGCGGCAGCGCCGATCGTAAAAATCGCAATACCCACAGCGTCTTTGTCTGTCTCGCTATAGTCTGACGCAGTCATAAACGAATTCGCGGCGCTAGCCGTAGCAGTGGTCGTTAAAGCTATGGCGCCCAGAGCCACTGCACCGGAAGCTGTCCCCGCTGTAGCAGCAGTGATTATTGCACCGGCAACTGCAAGTTCAACTGGCAAAACACATCCCTTTAACACTTCATTCAGAGATAAGTCTTCACCGTCAAGTTTCCAGTATGCATTTATTTCAAACCAGACGGCCCCGGTATTCCAGTTTCTTGTTTCGCCGGGGTTGACTACGCCATAATAAAGACACCCAATTTGACCGATTTTAATCATAACAGGCCAGTCGGTAGCATTATACACTTGGAAACCAGGAGAAACACCTGCAGCCCCTCTTGCACGAACGCCTTTACGTTGGTCGAGAAATTCGATTGAGCTCGAATTGACAGTGCCAATAGACCTGCCTGAAGGCTTGCCGTCAAAATAGCACCGCACCGAACAAACTTTCCGAGTTGCCCAATCGACTTCCAGTCTTCCAAACTCTATTGAATCAAGAATTAACTTCGTTCCCGAACGTCCTACCTGTCGGACCAGCACCCCAATTTCGGCTCCGTCCGCAGTAGCAGCAGTTGCCAATTTAGCTGTCGCCAATTCCTCCCATTGGTAAGTTTCTGGCTTAAAGTCGGTCCCAATACGCAAGGTCCAACTTATATCCCTCTTCTCACCAGGTCCGTCCATCACCACATGGATAGCGCCAACGTTAGCACCATCATTAATATTTAGGGAAACCAGATTGTAAGCCATCGCCCAAGATTTCAAAGGCATGCCGGAAAGCGCAAGACGTTCACGTTGCGCTGGATCGCTGGGTGGCGCAGCGTCAAGCAGGCTTAACGCCTCCCAAATCGAGCCGTCCCCAGTGTGAATTCGCATTGCATGTACCACCCACTTCTTCCCTGAAGCAGGGCTAGGCGGGATAACACGTTGAAGGTGCATTACCCGAGACCCGTTCGGCAAACTAGTGTACTGAGCATCGTATTGGTCCGGGTAATATTTCTCTTGGCTATCGCCATACCTAAGGACGCGACCAAACTTGCCATCGTCACCTTTTACTAAAAGTATCTCGCCTGATTTTCCAGGAAAAAACGACGTGATTTGACTATCATTCACAGGCGAAAATGCTAACAACTTTGCCTGCGACACTTCACCTGAATTTGCCTCCAAAATCCTAAAATCACCCCAGTTTTGCAGTGGGTTCGGTAAACGTGTTTTATGAGCTTTTTCAACAGCACGTATGTAGCCGCAGAGATCGTGTTGCTGATTGAGTTGTGGATGCGTAAAGAAAGCCGGAACTACCTGCCGTTTTTTTGCAAATCCAGCCTTCAGATCGATTTCCCAGCTTGTAAAGCCCCGCAAAGTATATTCCTTGGTCTTACTCTGGTAATACCAATTAGTATTTCTAGTTTGGGTTTGCGTCTCCTGACATGTGAAATCCCTAAAAACTTTTGAGTCACCTTGCGCATACAGGTAGATTTTACCGTCGTCACGTGATACTTCAATTAACAATGGGTCGATATCTTGGTAAGGTTCAGATGACCTACTTTTAGGCAGCTCCTTCCAAGTGCCATCAGCCATTTTACTCAAAGTGTAATCGCTCAATATTATTTGATCCACTTTTTCGAGCCCAATCCAATTAGAATATGCGATTGGGTTTGGCCGTTGAACAATGGGCTGAACGGCTAGTTTAGGTTCATCAGAAGAGCGCCCAAAAACGGCAGCGAGTTCAGCTACCGCCAAGGTACTTTCAACCAAAATATCGAAAGAAGGCATAAAGAGAGTTTCTCCGCCCCAAGTAATTCTGCACTTGTCGCCGAACACTTGACCGGGGTTGTATTCCTTACGGTAAATTGCACCGCAAAATGTTTCAGCTTTGCCATCTGCCAAACCCGCATTGAACGTGCTCATTGGAACTACTTCGTCACCGAACGGAACCCAGACCAGCAAATTATCGGCTACTGCACCAACAAGTTGCGCCCTCTGGGCCAGCACAAGAACTTGGAATTCAAGAACTCCAATTTCTTTGCCGTTGACACTTATATTACAGTGATGAAATTTTGAACTTTTCCCAAGAGTTACGGCCCCGTTATTGACGACACGACAGATTGGGTCACCATTGTTGGTCGCTAAGCCAGCCAAGCCAGCCATTGCTGCTTCACGCCCCGGCCAATTTACCCAACTGAACAGTTCCGACGATGAGGGAATACTTGTTGTATCAGTAGGCTTTGACATTTGCTGATAAGAGTTAGTTTTCAACAGTAGGTCATTGTATATTCGTTCAATTTCAGATGTTATAAAGGCATCCCCGTACACAGAAGGACACTTCGAATTTTCAGGCATTACGGAAAAGTGAACTGAGTCACCGGAAGTGCATTTCCCTTCTCCGATCCGGAAAACTTGACCAAGAATTTTAGAATTTGTATTTAAAGACACTGGCGTACCGTTGGAATCAGCCGCCAAAATTTTTGCTGCATAGTCAGAATTAGTCAGGTCAGCACCCGTAAAATCAGCCTGAGATTGCGACAGCGCCGACAATAACTTTGAATTCCTCATATCAGCCTTTACGAATTTTGCTTGTGCGATGCTCGCCCCACTGAAATCGACATAATTGATATTGGCAAAACTAAAATCCGCACCAGTCAGGTTGGTATTTTTAAAGCTTGCGCATTGCAAATTGGCGCCTCGAAAATCCACATCGCTCATATCAGCGCCATCAAAGTTTAAGCATTTTGGAGACGGAATCATTCCACTTATTTCAGTTCCCCAACCAAAGAAGCTGGAATATTTGATACTCTTGTTAGAAAAAACGTTTGGCGAAACGGATTTTCCAAAGACAGATGTGTCAAGTCCACGAAAATCGCACTCTGGCGCGATATTATTTAGCGAACACGGGAACGTAGGTGCCCCGTTAAGATTCGGCCATCTCTCCTGAGCATGAACAGCGTTGACGCTGAAAAGCTGAAATAGAAGGAATCCAATCGGAAATAGCGATTTGAAATTTAGTGATTTTCGGGTATGAGTCGTCATTTTTTCTCTCTTATTCTATAAGTGATTGCGAGTGAACTGCACTTTATTTGACGAATGCAATATCGTTCGGTGTGAAGTAATTTAAGATTTAAAATATCCGTTCAAAACTTACTGATTGGGTGAAAAAAAGGAAGGGGGCTTCGCCTCATCTGCGTTAAGTAGCCGCTCCATTCCCGGAAGTTGCTGTTTTACCGCAGACTCACTAGGCGCTAAAAGCTGATTGCTTGATGGCGGAGCACCACTCGTAGTATTGAGTTTAGAAATTTCGGTAATTGCGGATAAAAATTTTTCATAAATAGCGATGGTCATTTCTTGATCGCTATAGATATTGGATGTTAATTCGCAGGCTCTGTACATCAATTCTCGGGTAATCAATAAGGTAGGATTGCGGCCTCCCAATGACATAGCTGCTTCACCGTCTTTAAAACCAACTGAGTCTCCAGCAATATCAGTCAGCGAGAGTCCAGCATTAGATTGCACAGTCACGTCGGGGTCGGGCGCTTTACAGTGGCGTTCCCCGCTAATTTTAGATGTGAAATAAGTTCCACCGTAACTTGCAGGTATTAAGACGACATCAATCCCAGGTCGCTCATGCAATATTTTGATATCTTCTCCAACACCTCTCATCGCAGAGCATGACGTTAAACATAAAGCGAGCATGGTCGGCAACGAGCACTTTTTAACTATTGGAAACAATTTAAATCTCCACGAACAACTCAACAGTATTTACTGTTTAGGGTCGAGTAAAAGTAGGCCAAGTTTGTTTCTGGCCCACGGGTTATTGGTTTAAGGCACTTACAACAAGCACATTATCTTATTTGCGTCAGCGTAAGCGCGGTTTCCTGTGGTGCGTACATGAGTACGCCTTCAGCGGTGATGTGCTTGATAGGACCGCCCGTAACAACCCACAGAGGTTTGATCCTATCTTTCGATTTCCAAGGCCAAGGATATCCGGCGTAGACACCGGCTTTTACATCCGTCTGACTAAAAGTTGCTACGATCTCATCGATTTCAGCCTGCGTAGCCTCTTGGAATTGAGCACCCTCCAGGGCTTCATCGAGGTCTCCATCAGCTCTGGTCGCTGCCCCGAAAGCCTCTCTCGACCCCTTTTTCAAGGTTGCCTTTGTTATTTCTTTAGTAATTACTTTCTTGATGATCTGCTTGGTCGTGACATTAGCAACTGACGTCGACAGAGTTGCAGTGTACGGAACAATGAACAAGGATTTAAGATTCATGGCGATAGATCTCTCCGCTAAATAAGCACTTCTTTCTGCGGTCCCTGCAATTGACAAAGCAGTGCTTTCGGAAGGCAACGCAAATCCAGCACCAATACCAGTCGCAAGCAAGATGCCAGTTCCGACCCAACCAGCATCTTCCTTGGACATGCCACCTTCTTCAAGATATGGCACAAGCGTCCAGGCAGCTGCACTACCAGCGGCAAGCATCATAGCCGCTGGTACGGCACCTACACCACCAGTCCCAATCGTCAGAGCGATTGCTGCAGTCGTCACCAAAGGCTCGACCAGGCATGAGGCTAAACTGGGCTCTGCAAGCCCTGGGGCAATTTCTGCTTCCAAGGTAAACCAAACTGCTCCGGTATCACGATCAAAAGTCTCTCCGGGCTGGATCAGTTCATAATAGATGCAACTTGCTTGGGACAAGGTGATTAAAACAGGAAGAGTTGTTCTGTTTTGAACCTGAAATCCGGGAGATTCTTCCTGATCAGGGTAGATTATTGGCAATGGGGTTATATACTGGTTCGGTATAAGTTTTTGAACGTTTTGAATGTCAACTAGGTTGTTAACTCCTGGAGGCGATGTAACTGCAGTACCGCTTACCAATGCGTATGCAGCTTGCTGCATGTGATCAGGCAGTTGGATAGCCCTACCCAGTGAATTGACTAACAATTTCCCCTCTTCCTCGACAGTTGTCAACGTTTGATAAGAGGTGGGGATTGTCCAGGACCCGCGAGTTTTAGGATAAGCGATTTTACTAACCTCATTTTGCCCCTTTAGAGTGTGAACCTTCCATTCGGTCGCGGCTGTTTTGACAAAGCGGGTTGTATACTGATTTTGCTGTGTGCATATTTCGCCCGGATTTTCAAAGGCACAGATCATTAAACCTTTCACTGTGAACACGCCTGTTGACGCTACGGATGCCGCTGATGAGTAACTTTTTAGGCTGTCCCCCATCCAGCATGCCCGGACTCCGTTTTGACCATTTTCTAACAAACAAAACGGTTCTGAATGATTTCCCATAGCTGAGCAAGCAGTGCCCACCACACATAGCGCTCCTTCACCTCTGATCTTGAGCATTCCCATATTGCTGCCGCCAACTGGATAAACATAATCCAGTGGATGGGTGGTTTCAGTACGAATATTTCCGACGGCTTCATCAACTACGATAGTGCCCTTCTGCATTTCAGAAAAAAGGTCAACAGAACTGTACGTCATGCTCGTTTTTGATAGGGTCTGCAAACTTGGCGGTACGGCGGTAACCTTTCTTTTATCTTCTTGGCGTAACCATCCGGATAGGTTGCCGTCATGGTATGTTTTGCGCAGAGTCACCGAATAGATATATCCAGCCTCGTAGGCCATGTAACTCAGTGTTTCCGCACTTGCAGCGGTTATATAATTGGTGGACGAAATGGTGCCAACCTGGACGTAACCTTTCGACGATGCACTTTGTTTGGAAACGGTTTTATTTACAAAATCAAAACGAAGTTGTTCTTCAAGTTGTGAAGATCGAAGTTCCATCTGGGTATCGTCTTGACTCAAGAGAATCAGATCACTTTTGTCGTTAATACTAACCCATCCAAAGGGACTTTTTTGCTCGAATGAGCCGATACTCGTGTTGATCGATTTTACGTGAGACCCGTCAATAACATCCGCATTAGCACTTTGGATTGTGCCGGTCCACAATACGACCGATAAAAACACCATCGCTGCATTAACCGCTTTTCGTTTTTTTACAGGATTGCTACAAATAAAGAGACGTTTTACAAGTCCTTTTATAAGCTCAGATATTAAGTTTACTTTCATTTTATTGCCTATTGCATTGCTCTTAGTCGATTTAAGATATAAATAGGCAGTTATATAGTCCCCTCCCTCATAGTTTAAAAGGAATTACGGCTTCCTTATAATATAAAATCTGAGACAATGGAAAACAAAATACGTATTTTCGTTATTGCAAGATAACAGATGTTTTCTATTTTTTATATCTATTTGTTCTGGTCAACTCAAACGGACACTTCTATAAAGTAATTTTCATACTCAATGGGTGAGTGAAAGTCGGCTATTTATCGCCTATTAATTAACAGTTTCCACGTAATTAAGAATCGCATTGACTCACTAATTACTAAACTATGAGTGACCTTTCCACCAAGTTAGTGCCACCGCCTGGATGAGATTCCCATAATTTAGGCTGCCTTTTCCGCAAAGGCAACCGGGGGTAAATAGTTAAGTGAGCTGTGCGGCCTGACGTTATTGAATTGATATTGCCACTGCATAATTTCTACCTTGGCTTCCTCCATTGTTCGGAACCAGTGGCGGTTCAGACACTCGTTTCTAAACTTGCCATTAAGGCTCTCTACAAACGCATTCTGCATGGGCTTTCCTGGCTGGATAAAGCCGAGCTTTGCACCGCTTTCTTGTGACCAGAAGAACATCGCTTTACTGGTGAATTCGGTTCCGTTATCGCAAATTATCCTTCCCGGTTTGTTACGGCGATCAACCAGATGATCTAAGAATCGCGCCACGTGAGCGCCAGTGATCGAGACCGAAACCAATTGCCCTACCATCTCGCGCGAAAAGTCATCCACCACATTTAGTACTCGGAAACGCCTGCCATTGCTAAGCCGATCTGATACGAAATCCATAGACCAGCGCTGAGCAACCCTCGTGGGCACTTCCATTGGCTGCCTAGGCCGCTGAAGCTTCTTGCGTTTTTTGGTGCGGACCTGTAGCCCTTCTTCTGTATACAGGCGATATGTGTGCTTTTTGTTCACAACCAAGCCTTCGTTCTTGAGAATGCCGTGGAGTAACAAGTAGCCATAGGCCGACTGTTCAACAGCCAGCGCCTTCAACCGTGCTCTCAGGGTATTATCGACGGCAGGCTTTGCGCGATATCGATAAGCCGTTCTACTCAAGCCCGCCAGCTTGCATGCAGTGCGCTCACTCAAATGAAAAATCCTAATCATGTGTGCGGCGACGTCTTTCTTGGCTCCGGGCTTTACCACTTTTTTGACAGAACATCCTTCATCGCTTCATTCTCTAGCAGCTTCTCAGCCAAGAGTTTCTTCAGCTTACCGTTCTCTGTCTCTAGCTCTCTCAATCGCTTCGCCTCGTTGACCTCAAGGCCTGCGTATTTGCTTCGCCAATTATAGAACGTACCGGACGAGATACTGAGTGAGCGACAAATGTCTTCAACTTTTGCTCCCGCCTCATGCTCTCGAATGGCTCCAATAATCTGCTCTTCGGTGTAACGTTTCTTCATAGTGAAATCTCCATTGTGCTAGATTAGCTGGAAATCTCATCAAGGTCATGGTGCTAATATCGGGGGAAAGGTCAACTGCCCAAAGCGCCAATTCAGATGAATGTTGGCGAAGGTCTGCTATTTGTAGGTTATGTGACAGTCGCGGATGGCTGTTGAAGATTCATTAATTGTTTCTAACTTAGTTTTGACTACAGCCCTTTCTTTATAAATATAATTACTTCAACAAAGACTCACGATTAACAAACTCCCAGCATTTTCACGTAACTAATTGATATAATTAAAAAACAAATATGACGCGGGATGATTTATATGTATCTGCACGATTTCAACTTATTGATAAACAAAGAAAATAAAAAAGGATCTGTATAAAACAGATCCTTAATTTCGTATCAGCCCAAGCAAGCTCGGGGTTTTTAATTCAGCGTGCGACTTACAAAGTGCCCGGAAGAACCCAGCCAGCCCACCATGGATCAGAACCGTCAGGATCAACAGCACCGATATAATCAGTTGCATCAAGATAGTCTGGATCCGCTACTGATTCTGCAAAAGCACCGTTAATCGCAGTCCAATCAAGTGGAGCCGCTAAAAGTGCTTCGGGCGCAAGGGACTCGTAGAGCGACCCAAGAGCAGCCGGTACAACCTTCACAGACGTTGTATCGAAGTTGACGTTGGCGCTCGACAACGTGCCTTGATCGCCCTCACCGACACCACAGTCTTGGATCCAGTTGTTAATCACCAGTGCCGTACCAACAAGCGCCTCTGAGTCTGCACCACTCACGTTGATACAAGTCGTCAGCGGAGTTTCATTCGTAGCAGCCACCGTCACTACCGTGTTATGGAAGAAACCACCAGAACCTGCCTTGAAGTTTAGGATATAGTTGTCATCCGCAGCTTTTTTGTCGGCAACGATGGTAACGTTCGCTAACGTAGGCTTGGACAAGAACAAGTTAGTACCTTGCGTATCCATCTCGAAAGCTTCACCCGAGCCGTTAGGCGACTGTTTCACGATGATGTACTGGAGGTTACCTTGGTAGCCTTCGTCCCAATCAACGCTATCATCCAGGTTGTTAGTAAATACACCGTGCTTCACGTTTACCGTACCGCCGTAGAACTCGATACCGTCGTCAGAGTTGCCTTGTACCTGGACATAATCGATTTCAGTACCGTTACCCACACCCACTAAAGAGATACCGTTAATTTCATTACCTGGCGCAAATTCGTAGCCACCCTCGGCGACGATGACGTAGCGTAAGGTACCGCTGTCATCGGCTGGATCGTAGCCACCCGCAAAACCAGATTCACCCTCAGAGTCAATGTTACACACCGTGCCACCGTCGGCGCACTCGTTGTGTGGTGCGTAGCCGTGCAGAATCAAACCACCCCACTCGCCAGCGCCATCGTAGCCTTCATCGTCAGAGCTGAAGATAATTGGCGCAGACTTGGTGCCCAGGGCTTCGATTTTGCTACCACGAGTAATGACCAGGTTAGCAAACGTGCCCGTTTTGCCTTTGATCTCAACACCTGGCTCGATCGTTAAAGTGACGTTGGCCACTGGTGTGCCACCGGCTAACGCGCCGTCTGGCTGGATTTCCTCATTACCGTTACCTACGGTCACGCGGCCAACCATTAAATATTCAACACCAGCATTCAAGGTCAAATCCGAGCCGATGTTAGCAGGCAACTGACACACGCCGGTGCTGACTTCCGTCGTACCCGCAGGACAGGTAGGTTCAGCGATTTCTGGCACACCCAAGGTGCCTTCGACAGTCCAACCCGCCCACCAAACGTTAGTGCCACTTGGGCTAACCGCGCCAATGAAAGGTACAGAATCCAAAAAGTCGGGATTCGCAGTCGACTCAGGTAATGCAGTGTTGATAGCATTCCAATCAGTCGCTGTAATCACCGCTTCTGGTGCTTGAGACGCTAAGTTCGCATCGAGATCGGCGAACACGGCATTGATCGTACCGTTGTCCAAACCATGGACATTAGCCAAGGTGCCTCGGTCACCCAAGCCTGCCGCGCAGTCTTGAATCCAATTATTCAAAACTAAGGCACTGCCTACCAACGCCTGTGAGTCTGCACCGCTCACGTTCACACAGCGAGTCAAAGGCGTAGCATTGTCAGCCGCCACAGTGACCACAGTGTTATGGAAGAAGCCGCCTGAACCCGCTTTAAAGTTCAAAATGTATTCGTCATCCGCCGCTTTTTTGTCAGCGATAATGGTGACATTAGACAAGGTAGGCTTTGACAAGAATAAATTTGTACCTTGCGTATCCATTTCGAACGCCTCACCCGAACCATTGGGCGACTGCTTGACGATGATGTACTGCAAGTTACCCTGGTAACCTTCGTCCCAATCAACCGAATCGTCCAAGTTGTTGGTAAACACACCGTACTTCAAGTTAACCGTACCGCCGTAAAACTCGATGCCGTCGTCTGAGTTGCCTTCGACCTGGATATACTCCATGGTGGTGCCTGCTCCCACACCGACCAACGAGATACCGTTGATTTCGTTACCTGGTGCGAACTCGTAACCACCTTCGGCAACGACAACGTACTTGAGGACACCACTGTTGTCATTGGCGTTATAGCCGCCTGCGAAACCAGATTCACCCTCAGAGTCAATGTTACAGACGGTTCCACCATCGGCACATTCGTTATGTGGACCAAAACCATGAATGATTAAACCGCCCCACTCGCCAGCACCTGTCATGCCAGCATCGTCAGAGCTAAATACGATGGGCTTATCGGCAGTACCCGCTGCCATAATTTTCGAGCCACGAGTAATCACTAAATTCGCAAAGGTGCCCGACTCGCCGTAGATGTTTACACCAGGCTCAATCGTCAAGGTCACGTTTTGAAGCGAGGAACCATCAGCCAACGTAGTGCTGTCAGAGAGCTCACCGTTACCGTTACCGACCGTCACACGGCCCGTCATCAAGTAATCAACACCAGCGACCAAGGTAGCGTCAGCGCTAATCGAGCTTGGCAGAACACATTGACCGTTAGCTGCTTCCGTGGTGAACGCGGGACACTCAACGACAGGATCGGTATTGCCGCCCGTGTTCGTTCCTGTATCGGTGTTCGTATTGTTGGTTGTCGTGTTGTTGCTGTTGACCACATCGTTGCTTGAAGTCGGCGCATCGATGTTAATAGTCGCGCTATCCCCCTCCGAGCAGCCTTGTAGCCCACCTAGAGCGCCTAGCGTGATTAACGCCGCGGCAAGTTGCTTTCTCATCATTACACTCCTCATTGGTTTTCACCCATTCGCACTGCGTGCATTTAAAATTTCCAGTCGATACCGACCGATAACGACATGCCTTTCTCGTACGCTTGGAAGGTCTGCCCACCCTGCGTATATTCGTATTCACTGTTCAGAATGTTGCTGAGCTTGGCCTTCAGTGTGCCCTGCTCGGCAAACTCCCAACGGTAGACCACGTTCAAGTCTAAACGCGGCTCATAGATCACATCCGGCGCACCCGATACACCTACGTCGGCAATGGACTCGCCGCTTTGATTCAGCAGCAGGGTCAGTTGTTGCCCGCTGGCGAAATCGTCGTAGCCGATGACTAAGTTCGCGGTATATTCGGGCTGCCCTTGCAGCGCACGGCCCGTACCGCCATTGCCAAAGGTGACCTCTGATTCAATCAAGGCAGTGTTAAACGAGATGAAGATCGAGTCGTCGTAGTCATCGCCTAACATGAACTCTTTACGACCTTCGATCTCGATACCGTAAAGCTCGGCACTGTCTGAGTTGGTAAATGTCCGGGAATTACCCGCGGTGCCCGATGCTGGCTGCACCACACGCTCGATGGGCTTATCAAAGTCTTTGTAGAACAAGGCAACCGATAAACTGTCTTGCTCGTCGAAGTACCACTCCCAGCGCAAATCAGCATTCATAATCGTTGAGATTTGTAGGAAGGGATTACCACGTACCCGGAAGTTAAACTCGGTATCGTAGAATGTTGCGTTAGCCGCTTCTTTGAAGTCTGGCCGAGCCACGGTCTCCGATACGGCAAAGCGCAACTGATGCGAGTCATTGATAAACCAGTTGACACCAAGGCCAGGTAGAACCGAAGACTCGTCGATTAACGATTCCACGGGAGCCTGAGTTCCCTGTAGAGAAAAGGTCTTAGTGGTTTGCTTGTAGGTCTCGTAACGTGCACCAAGGAGCACCTGCCAAGAGGTGTTAAAGGTGTGGTCATACGAGAAGTAAACGCTGTTGTAATCCAGCTCCGCATCATAGCTGTCACTGGCAAGCGTCTTATCGACAAAGACGAAACCATCATTCGGGTTGTCGGCGATGGTATCTAGCTCGGGAGAAACGCCTGCGACCAAAACCTCAGACACAAGAATATTGTCGGTATTGAGAAGATCGTCCCGAGCTTGGTTGATATTAAAGCCGTAGGTTTTCGACTCTGAATCACGCTCGCGATAGATGCTTTGTGCACCGAATTGCAGCGAGGAGAACGCTTCACCGTCATCAAAAATATCCCAGGTAAAATCC
>Ga0209137_1001145_pt1 | contig 25769 bp, 17 predicted proteins | sample SaaInl5LU_22_DNA_FD_184642 | JGI IMG/M metagenome (GOLD analysis project Ga0209137, IMG submission 184642) | Marine microbial communities from expanding oxygen minimum zones in the Saanich Inlet - ESP_105LU_22_DNA (SPAdes) (version 2) | ecosystem: Environmental > Aquatic > Marine > Intertidal...
ATATAAATCAATCGCATTCAATTCGACCTAATACAACGTCGTCTTCTTCTACTTTTGGAAATCGTAATCATAATAGTATGACTAAAAAACCACCTTATCATTCGCAGACATATCAACAACAACAACAGCTGTACAGTACAGGTGTAAATTCGAATAATGAGTTGCTATGTAATAATTGTGGAAAACACGGTCATTTATTTTATATTTGTAAAATCCCGATTACCAGTATAGGAGTCATTGCATACAGAAGATATAATAATGAAAATCAGTATTTGATGATCCGTAGAAAAGATACTTTAGGTTATATTGATTTTCTACGTGGGAAATTTTCATTGGATCAAAAGCAGTACATTATGAACATGATTCTACAAATGACAAACCGAGAGAAAGAAATATTAATGCAAAAATATTGTGCAGTGCGTGAAGGCAATATTGTAAATGGGGTTAAAGAAAGGGTCATTGAATTAATAAATGGAATCACAATCGAAGAAACGAAGGAATATTACGATCTAAAGTCGCTTATTGAAGAAAGTAAATTGTATTGCAATTGGGATGAACCGGAATGGGGGTTTCCTAAAGGACGGCGGAATTCACAAGAATCCGATTATGATTGTGCTGTACGGGAATTTTCTGAAGAAACTGGATACCCTAGTCATGTATTAACAAATGTGCGCAATATTGTTCCTATGGAAGAAACATTTACCGGATCGAATTATAATTCATACCGGCATAAATATTATTTGATGAATATTTCGTATGAAAACAGTATATCTGAACATAAATACCAGAAATCCGAAGTAAGTGGTATGAATTGGATGAATTTATCCCAGTGTTTGGCCAAAATAAGACCGTATAATTTAGAAAAAATACAAGTCATTAAAAATATAGATCATTGTTTACAAAAAACACGTGTGTTCTCTATTACAAAAATATAATGTCTTCTTATTATAAAGAATAATATGCAGACCGAAAATGAAAATGGTAGTAGTACATCGCCATCACCATATGAAGCACCGCAACCTTTGGTACAAAATCAAGTGGAAAACGCAAAACAAAAACGACGTTGTCCTAGAGGTACCAGATGGAGTGTAAAGAAAAAACGATGTGTTCTTCGTGAAGAATGGATGGCCGATCGTAAAACACGGAAGAAAAAGAATAGTGTTGTTATTCCTACAGATGATTCCGTAGAAGAAAAAAAAGAAGAGGAAAAGGAAATGGAACCGGCTAAAGATGATTCAGTAGAAGAAGAAAAAGAGGAACCAGCTAAAGATGATTCCGTAGAAGAAGAAAAAAAGGAAGAAAAAGAAGAACCAGCTAAAGATGATTCCGTAGAAGAAGAAAAAGAGGAAGAAAAAGAAGAACCAGCTAAAGATGATTCCGTAGAAGAAGAAAAAGAGGAAGAAAAAGAAGAACCAGCTAAAGATGATTCCGTAGAAGAAGAAAAAGAGGAAGAAAAAGAAGAACCGGCTAAAGATGATTCCGTCGAAGAGGAAAAAGAGGAGGATGTTAAAGAAGAAGAAAAGGAAAAGGAACCGGCTAAAGATGATTCCGTAGAAGAAGAAAAAGAGGAGGATGTTAAAGAAAAGGAAAAGGAACCGGCTAAAGATGATTCCGTCGAAAAAGAAGAAACGGTTAAAATAAAGAAAAAACGATGTCCAAATGGTACTCGTAAAAATAAAAAAGGAGAATGTGTTCCTGTGAATAAAACTCGTAAAACACAACCAGAACAAGAACAACCGCAACCACAACCACAAGAACAACCGCAACCACAACCACAAGAACAACCGCAAGAACAACCAACCACCGACTCACCTAGTATTCTACAGAAAATATTACCAGCATCTGTTGCAAATCTTTTTACTTCAAATGCAAGTGAAACCAAAGAACAAAAAAAGGAAATCGATGAAAAAACGAAAGAAAATGTGGAAACTAGTCAAGACAATATTGTAGAAGAAGCCAAGGACAATGAGTTAATGGATATTGAACCAGACGTACAAAACGAAAACGACAAATTGTTCAAGGAAGAATTACAAAGTTATAATACCATGAAAAAGAAACCAGATTTCAATGCCGATTTATACCCAGATGTAAATGATCCAAATTTCAATATAAAAATTGCACAAAAACAAGAATTCAAAGATCATCAATACAATGGTACCATTGCAAATGATATTCGAGAGAAAGCAGATGAAGCATGTGAAAGCGAATTCGAAATATTACCACATCAACACTTTGTACGTAACTTCATGTCATCAGAAACACCATATAATAGTCTTCTACTGTTTCATGAGCTCGGTACTGGAAAAACATGCAGTGCAATCGGAATCGCAGAAGAGATGCGTTCGTTTATGAAACAAACAGGTATCAAACGTAAAATAATGGTTATTGCATCACCCAATGTACAAGATAATTTCCGCCTTCAATTATTTGATCCAGCTAAATTGGTATTTTTCAAAAACAAATGGACATTGAATACTTGTATTGGAAATGCATTATTGAGAGAAATTAACCCACAAGATACCGAAGGAATGTCAAAAGAAGATATTACACGACGAATCCGTTTTTTAATCAAGAAATACTATATTTTTACTGGATATGAATCTGTAGAAAGTGGTATTATGAAAGAAAATGCAGTAACCATTGAAACCATGGTAAAAGAACATAGTCCAGAATTAATGGATTTAAAACCAATACATGAAAGAGATTCACCTACAGTCATTGAACAAAAACAAAAGGCAATCGCCAAAATTCAACAATTATTTGACAACCGATTGATTATTGTAGATGAAATCCAAAATATTTTAGCCAGAACGGATAATATTGATGATGACGCCAAAGGAAAAACCAAACGATCCGCTAAAATATTAAAACAAATCGCCACATTTTGCAACAATACCCGATTTATACTGTTATCGGCTACACCAGTATATAATCAACCCGATGAAATCGTATCCTTGGTAAATCTAATGAATGTCAATGATAATCGAGCACAAGTACGCTTGCACCAAATTCTCGATAAAAATGGTGAATTTCAACCAGAAGAAGTCAATCAAGATGGACAAGTAGTAGTAGAAAGTGGTCGAGATTTATTGAAACGAAAACTAATTGGATATGTTTCTTATGTACGTGGAGAGAACCCCTATACTTTTCCATTTCGATTATATCCAAAAGATTTCGATCCCGATGGTGACCATTTATTACCATCTATTAAATATCCAACGCGTTTATTAAACGGGGTATCCATTAACAAAGAACCTGCTAAACATATTTTAAATAACCTTTATATTACTACAATCGGCGAACACCAAAAATTAGTGTATGATGCAATTGTACAGGAAAGTGTTGAAAAATACAATTTGAAAGAAAAGAATAAATTTCAATTCAATATTTTGTACGGATTAAACTATGTATTAAATATGACGTATCCCGTAGAAGATAGTGGTGAAGATAACAGTAAAATCCACCATGGTACATTGAAAAAATGCATGAAATACGAAGTGGATCGTAAAGACAATTATCGAATATACGACTTTGAATACCAACCATGGGTACTGGAAAAATACGGGCGTATATTTGATGTCAATGCTACTTTGTCTCAATATAGTAGTAAAATCCATTCCATATGTCAAGCCGTACAACGATCGAATGGTATGGTACTGATTTATTCCCGTTATTTAGAAGGCGGTTTATTACCAATGGCGTTGGCTTTGGAAGAAATGGGGCTTTCGCGACACTGTACAGTAGAAAAGAATGGGAACTTGATGAAAAAATCATCCACAAACCCGATCAAGCCCTTTTACGTAAAGTCAAGTGATTCTGATAAACCATTTTTAGGAAAATACGCAATGATCACGGGTACAACACGTTTCTCTCCAAACAACAAACGAGATTTAGAAATGGTTTTCAATAAGAATAATTACGATGGTAAATATGTGAAAGTGGTTCTCATTTCCGAAGCGGGCAGTGAAGGAATTGATTTTAAATTCTTACGACAAATCCATATTATGGACCCTTGGTACAATATTAGTCGAGCCGAACAAATTATTGGTAGAGGTGTTCGTAATAAGAGTCACTGTATGTTACCATTTGAACAACGCAATGTAGAAATATATATGCATGCTAGTGTGAATCCAGCCGAGAGAGATATGTTTGGATCCTCTTTGGAAACAGCTGATTTGTATATGTACAGATTGTCCGAAGAAAAGGCAATTAAAATTGGTCAAATAACAAGGGTTATGAAAGAAGTAGCCGTGGATTGTTTATTGAACAACGATCAACAGAATTTCAATGAAAACAAAATGAATACGGAAGTCATGATGAAAACGTCGAGTGGTAAAGAAATCCAATATCGAATTGGAGACAAATCGTTTTCCAGTAAATGCGATTACATGGAAAAATGCGAATACCAATGCTCTCCATCATTGGGTAAAAATGTAGATGTAAAATCCCTTCCTACTAATACTATTACCTATGGATTACCGCATTTACAACGAAGACGAGAAATTATTACAAAACGTATTCGTCAGTTGTTTCGAGAGAAGGCGTTTTACAAACGAGACGATTTAATCCGTGAAATTCAATTAGGAAAACCGTACAAATTACAAGAAATCTATTATATTTTAGGAGTATTTTTGAAGACACAAGAATGGGTATCCTACCAAAATACAATCGGCTACTTAGTACGCAATGGTAATTTATATACGTTTCAACCACAGAAAATGTCCGATGTAAATGCATCTATGTATGAAAGAACGAATCCGTACGATTATAAACCGGAACGTGTTACACTACAGGTTAATGTGAAGAAAAACGAAGAAGTGCATGCGATTGAACTTATATCACAAAAGAAATTGCGGAAAATCCGCAAGATGAAAACAAGCGAAAAGCAATTCCGAACAGATTCGAAAAATGAAACAATTGCGAGTTTATCGAACGAATTGACCGAAAAATCGAACACTTTGGTTCAACCGGGAAAAGTGCGAAACTTCGATGAAATCTATTCGTACATTAATGATATTTTAACATCCGTAAAGAAAAATGAAAACACAGGGAAAAAGGAGAATACTATGGACGAATACGGAAAAGCGGTCATGATATTGTGGTGTGGTGATTTGAAACTACGTAAAACCGATTTGTATTATTATATTGTAGTGCATTTATTGGATACAATGGCGTTTGTCGAAAAAGTAGTGTGTGTGAAGCATTTTTTCCAAAAAGCAGACGACTTTTTATTACCTACAGTAAAAACTTACACAACAGTAAAAGAGGTCATGTACAGTTATTTCCAATCACGAATTGTACGCAAAGATGATTTAGTAGGTATTGTACTGTTAAATAAAAACGAAAATGAGTTGTACTCGTGGAATGAATCCAGTGGATGGAATCAATCTTCTTCTCTCGAAATCAACAAATTAGAAGATAGTGTTCATAAAAAATTATGGTTGATTAAAGGATTACAAACAAAAGCAATTGATGATATTGAAAATGATCGTAAAATGTCAATTGTAGGATATATGCACTACGATAGCAAAGGGACATCTACTATGTACGATTTCAAGATCCGGGACATGTTCATTACTCGAATTGGTGATCGTTCTGGTGTCTTTTGTAAATTCAAAGTGGTATCGAATTATTTAGACCCTCTTTTAAAACAACTAGGATACGACATTTCATACCGTAGAACAGATAAAAATGTCCATATGTTTAATGTCGATTTAGTACATGTCTCCAAAGGAGCAGAGCGAACTGTATATTGTTTATTGTTCGAATTTTTATTGAGACATCTAACAAACCAGAAACCCGAACAAGTACAATTTTTGTCTCCAGAAGAAGGGCGTTATTGTCAGGTCCAAAATTTAGCGATTGATAGAAAGAGTAAATATTGGTTGGATAAATCGGTCCAAGTTCTCAAAACCAAATTTAGTAAAAACTGAGCAAGGATCGTCATTTTAGTAGAAACAAGGATCGTATTAAAATCTAAGATACACACAAAAAATGGAGTAAAATTGAAAAACAAAATAGTTTCATATAAAACGATTATAAAACACAAATATTATTTATAATCGTTTTCTACAAGAGCAAAGCAATACATATATTCTCTACAGTAAGACCACATTCAATAAAATTAAATTATCAATAAGGAATTAAAAAGTATAATAGCATATAATATAATGGAGGTTTTATCATCATCATCTATTTTACCAACAACAGTTATTGAACAACAAAAAGGCGCTATTAAGAAGAACGCCACAAATGAAAAGAAAAAGGACTTGCTGTACCATAAAAGTATGTTGGAAATGTTTGTTTTACTGTTACCATCCCAAATAGGTGCAAATGGAAAAACCAAAGATAATATTCGAGAAACGATCGAATATCATATTGGAGGTAAATGTACAGCAGAGGGATATGTAAAACCGAAATCAATACAAATTCAACAATATACTAATGGTACTGCAAAATTGGATAAAATCGAATTCTTGGTTGTGTTTGAATGTTTGGTATGCAATCCAGTAGAAGGAATGTGGTTGAATGGGTGTGAAGTAAAGTCGATTACAAAAGCCGGAATACATGCACATAAATATGACGAAGATAAGAACCTCCCAGTTACTATTTTTGTCATCCGTGATCATTATATGAATGACCCACGATTCCAGAACATTAAAGAAGAAGATATGATTGATGTAAAAGTCATTGGACAGAGATTTGAATTGAATAATACTTGTATAGAAGTAATTGCCGAGTTGGCTAAATAAATTTCCCGATTGGTAGTATAAAAACCCTCCCCCTATAAAATGACAAACATCAAACATTTAGTAATAGCAGGTGGAGCACATTTAGGGTTTTCTTATTTTGGTGCATTGAAAACATTGAGCCAAAATAATTTTTTTCATTTGGATAAAATCGAGAGCGTATATTCTACGTCAGTAGGGGCTATTTTGACTACTTTTTTAATGTTGGATATGAATTGGTTGAATTTAGAAGAGTATTTAGTCAATTTACAATGGAAGCGCATATTCCCTACTAATATTCGAAAATCATTAATGGCGATACCGAAAGGTGGATTATTTGATGTATCTACAATTGAGAAAATATTTGAACCCGTTTTATTGGATCGTAATTTGACGTTGGACGTTACATTGGATGAATTTTATCAGTACAACAAAAAAGAGTTGCATTTTATTACTACTTTATATGAACCACTTGTTTTAAAAGATATAAGTTATAAAACCCATCCACAATGGAGATTAATTGATGCAATCTATGCATCATGTTGCTTACCAGTATTGTTTGTACCTTATACTTGTAATCAAAACGAAACCTATATTGATGGTGCAATGTACTCGAATTATCCAGTAAATCAATGTATTGATAATGGTGGTAATAAAGATGAAATCTTGGGCGTATGTTTTCAACACCATCAAGTAAAAGAAACTGTACATAAAAACAGTTCATTGCGCTTGATTTATTTTGTACTGGATTTGATCATGAAGTTATGGAGAATAGTAAAAGAAGAAAATGGAAAAGAGCCTGAAAGAATACCAAATGAAGTGAAAATAGTAGGAGATACACGTATATATGAAGGATTTCAAGTATTGTCTTCTGTAACAAAACGGAGAGAACTAATAGATCGTGGTATGAAAGCAAGTATGACTTTTTTGGAATCCAAAGATTATTTTCAAAGAATATAAATAGAATTGTATAATTATGGATTATATAACTCTACTTTTTCTACAATGACTTCAAATGATATTGCCGCTACTGCTTCGAATACCAGTACGAAAAAAACGATTAATGCTACTACATTGATGCAAAAAATCAACAGCTTAGATCCTAAACATCATATTACTATCGGAACCATCTTACGTAAATACCCAGTTGTAAAATTGAATGAAAATAAAGGTGGTATTGTTGTCAATATGGCGACCATACCTACAGAAGCAATGGAAGAAATACAAAAGTATGTCGAATACTTGAATATTCAAAATAACGTTTTAATGAAAATTGAAAATGAAAAAAATGAATATAAACAGTACTTCCAAAACACTACTAACGAGGAGTAAAAAAAGTTAAACAAATACTACTACATTTATTACCTATATAATATCAAATCCCAAAAAAACAAAAACCAAAATACCAATTGTGCGATGTATTGGACACATCAATTGATACACGAAAGGCAATATGTGTGGAACAATGCATTATTGACTCGATTTATGATGTCTGTACAAGAAAAATCGAAATTTCCAAAATATGAAAACACTATTGTTGAACAAAAACAAGAAATCAAAACAACTAAAATGAATTCTACTGGTCCTTTTTCGAATACAATGGATCTAGTCATCTCTACTGGTCCTAAACTTAGTAGTCCTAATAGTGAAAATACAATGGATAGCGTTGGACCATCTAAACAAACAAAACCTGAACCAAAAAAACAAGCACAATTTATACCATCTTCAGCAAACGATACACTCACTATGTACGACAAATGCAAGTTAAGAGCGGCAAGTGTAGGACGATGTCAAGATCCTTTATTTTGGACCGTGTATTTAGGAAAATATGGACAAAGTGAATACAATCGAATTGGTGGTTGTACAAACGGTAATGTAGAAATGCAGGAAAAACAAAAGGCGGTCGATTTTGTGAAATCCAAAGGGTGGAAATATTGGAATACTGTCATGGAACCTAAAATGACAAAAGGAACGTTTCTGGAAAGATGTGACCAAATACTGACATTGCCTAAAATAACATGGAGACATTTACCTATATTGTGTGCTTATTACAATTGTACAATTGCTATGATTGATTTGAAGACAAAGGTGTGTATGAAACTATTATTAACCACATCGTCGTCAGAAGACGGAGAAAACGTGGATACCTTTGTACTGTACAATAATAGTACATCGAATAATCATGGTCCTTTGTATTGGATTGATACTGCGTCACAAGTATTAAAATTACACGAGATCAATGTACAGTGTGTATCCATTATTCATTATGATAAACCATTAAAGGCAATATCGAATTATAAAATCTCGGAATTGGAAACAATGGCGCAATTGCTAAATATGCAGTTTCCATCTAAAATGAAAAAACAAGAATTATACAATGCAATTTCTTTGTACTGTTCTACAGGGATTTATGAACAGGTGTAATCGCAATAAGTGAGTAATAGTAGAATGAAATAATAGTAGAATTATAAAAAAGAGGGGGTATAGTGAAAAGTCACTTTTTTTATCTAAAATTGATAAAAAAAGAAGAATAAAGAAAAACAATAAAGAGAAAATATATAGAGTAATAGTATAGTTTTGTAAAGGAAATACTTATAATAAAACCATGTCTAATAAAAATGATTCGTCAAAACAATTTGAAGAAATGGTTGGACACTATTTAGAAAATAGTAATCGAGTACAAAACAAACATAATATATATAATACTGCTCCTGAATTGGAAATACGTTTTGGTACAAATTCAAAACAGGCTAAACCAATCAGTAAAGTGGATTATTTACAAGTGGTATCGACCTTGTACAGCAATGGTTGGAAGCCACAAGATGATAATCCATCTGGAAAACAATTTTTACGAATTATTCCAGAAGAAGTAGTTGAAAATAAACAGTTTGTGGAAAATGACGAAATGTCGAGTACGACGAAACCTATTGTTTCTACTGATGAAAACGAAGACAAGACGAACGAAGAAAAAGAGGACAATAACATGGAATTTTTAGACGAAAATTCAATGAATGGTGGTGGTGAAGGCGATGATGATGACAAAAAAAACAATAAAAAACAGTATAAACAACGCCGTACAAAGGTCCGTTCGTCGAAAATTCGTGCGGAAATATTTGATACATTTTGGATTCAACGATATTGTGCTCACAACAATTTAGTAAAAATCAAGGAAGAAATCAATGATAGTATGAAACAAAACAAAACGACTCAAACATATAAACAACTTAAATTCACCGAAAAGACGGGTATAAGACAAAAAGAAGATGGTTTCTTCCAAAAAATACATTTCCCCGAGTTCAATTTCAATGTGTCTTATCAAATGGAAAAAGATTACAGTATGTATGCTAAAGATCATCGTATTCAGTCCATTTATAATGGCTGGACGTATGGAAAAAAGATTTTTAGATCCATTAATCGAGTTCGGTTCGAGCATCCATCTATACCCATGTTTGTCGATCTCAGTATTGTCAAAACGAACCGAAAATACCAAAATAACAAAAATGATCGATATTCAACCCGACCTCTCCCAAAAGACACGATACAAGAAGCCGATGTTTTCAATACTCCACCAGTATATGAAGTCGAAATCGAACTGGATAACAAAGCCATGGATCAATATAAGAATAATTTGAAAGCCCTTATGAAAGAAATTCGTCAAGTCATTCGAGTCATCTTAGGTGCATTGCAAAATACACCTTATCCAATCAATTACAATGATCAACAAAAAGTACTAGATGACTACATGATTACAATGCATGGAGACGAATGGATGGACACACGAAAACCACGATTGTATTTTACTGGACCAAACTCAGTAGCACTACAAGTAGAAAATGTGTCGTCTGTATCATACGACGAAAGCCATTCTGCTTTGTCCAATGATGTATTGAAATCCGTAGAAAAAATAACGTCCAATTATTGCGTGACTGAAAAGGCGGATGGAGAACGTTGTATTTTGTTTGTAGGACCAGACGGTAAAGTGTATTTGATCTCTCGTACATTGAAGGTAATCTTTACTGGATCCCAAACCAAGAATAAAACGTGTTTTAATTGTATTGTAGATGGAGAATATATCATGTACGGCAAAAATAGGGTGAAATTATTCCAATTCTCTGCATTTGATATCTATTTTATTGGCGGTAAAGGTGGTCATAAAGAAGGCAATATACGCAGCTGGCCATTTGTTTCTATGAATCCTACAGTATTGGAAACCCGATACAATGCGTTGAAAGAATTCCACCAGAAATTGGATTTAGAACCGGTCACAAAGGGGGCAAAGTGCATTTTCCAATTTCGTGTTAAAGAGTTCTTGTACAGTGATGGAGATGATGGTAATGAAAATAGTATTTTCAAATTATCACGAGATGTATGGTCAAGACGCAATACCTATCCATATGAAATTGACGGTTTGATTTACACACCGATGTCCTACGGAGTAGGTGGAAATAAAAAAGGTCAATGTTCCGAAATAGGGTTTAATTCTACATGGAATTGCTCTTATAAATGGAAACCACCGGAATACAATACAATCGACTTCTTAGTGGTTACTGAAAAAGACAAACAAAATCACGATATGATTCGTTCGTATGTAAAGGGAAGACGAATTGTACAATACAAGACAGTGTATTTAATGGTTGGATTTGATACGAAACAAACGCGATTTATGAATCCATTTGATGAACTGATTTACGATAAATTGCCTAAAGATGTTGGATCAGACAAGAATAATGATCAGTATCAAGTGAAACCATTTATACCGGATTCACCGTACAATCCCATGACTTATGTTTGTTATGTCCCTTTGGTTGATGATGGTAAAGGAAAGCAAATGAAGACCGAAGAAGGTGAATATTTCGATGAAAATATGATTGTTGAATTCAAGTACAATAAAGACGCAGATGAAGATCATCCATGGCGTTGGGTACCATTGCGAATCCGTCATGATAAAACACAAAGTTTATTGGAAGGGAAGAAATCCATGAACGTATTCAAAAACGCAAATGATGTTTGGAAAACCATTCATTATCCAATTAGCGATAAGATGATTACTGGAATAGAACCATTGGTGGATAGTAATGAAGTGGTTGAAATCTATTACAATTCTACAGTAGATAAGACTCAATCGAAAACCCATTCTATGCGCGATTTTCATAACCTGTATGTGAAAAGTAAGTTAATTATTGGTGTCAGTGAGCATTTACAAAAACAGCCAAATCAACAAAATCCATTGCTAATTGATTACGCGGTCGGAAAAGCGGGCGATTTAAGCAAATGGATACGATCGAATTTAAAATTTGTAATGGGAATTGATTACAGTAATGATAATATACATAACAAACACGGAGGTGCATGCGTACGGTTTTTACAACATCGTACTAGCAATCGCAATGATCCATTACGTGCGTTATTTGTAGAAGGAAATAGTAAATTGAATATTCGTTCTAAATCGGAGGCAATCGTGAAACCATTTGATAAAGACCTTGTACAATATGCTTTTGGACAAAAGAACATACCAAATGGAGAGAAACTCGCATTCGAATACGGAGTTGCGAAAAATGGATTTTCCATTAGTTCTTGTCAATTCGCCATACATTATTTCTTTGAAAATACCATTACATTACACAATTTTCTACAGAATTTATCGGAATGTACTCAATTAAACGGATATTTTGTGGGTACATGTTTCGATGGTCAAAGTATTTTCGATCGTCTTAAGACAATACCCAAAGGTCAATCGTACGGAGTTCGCGCGGATGATCATAGTATATTTGAAGTGGAAAAAATGTACAATACATCGATTAGTGAATTGCCTGAGGATCATACGAGTGTTGGTATGCCTGTAAAAGTATTTTTAGAAAGTATCGGACAACATATTGTCGAATATTTGGTCAATTTCTCCTATTTGACTCGTATTATGGAAAATTATGGTTTCGAATTGGTAAAACGGGATGAAGCCAAAAAAATAGGATTCCCTGATGGATCCGGAATGTTTGACCTACTGTACAAATTAATGGCTCATGAACAAAACAAATCGAAAAATTCCGGGGATTCCTTGTTTATTCGAAACGCATTAAATATGACCAAAAGTGAGAAGAAAGTATCGTTTTTGTACCGTTATTTCATCTTTAAAAAAGTACGTGAAGTATCTAGCTCTACTATGGAAAACTTAGAAAGAAAGATTATCATGGAAGCAGACGAAGAAGAATCACCGCGCGAAGCGCGGTCAGTACAAGATACACCTAGTGCTACAGACGGTGTTGCTACTACCGAAGATGCTGACAATGCTGCCGATGATGCCGAACCGAAAAATGATGAACCGAAAAAAGAGCGAAAAATGAAAAAGATTAAAAATAAAAAAATAGTATTGGATTAAATTTTAAATAGGGGGTATAAATAAAATATGTAAATCATAATAAATAGTATTAGTTATTATAATTTATGAGTTAAATAAAAACAAAATCATTTCCCCTATTTTTTCTACTATTATCATCACAAAGCCATGAATAAGAATCAACCTTATTACGTAAAAAGCAATATTCATCCATTGCAACAAAAACGAATCAATACTATGATCTACTATTTATTTCCACGCTATAATATGGCTATATTATCCCCGAATTTGTTTATGTTTAATGACCACGAAGAAGAAACCTTGTACAATACAGGCAATAGTATTTTAACACGCCCTGTACTATCATTTTCATTAAGTAAATATATGGAAGAAGTCAATCACAAACTGAAACTGTGTAACCAGAAAAAAAAAGTAAAAACCAATTGTTATCATAATATTCAAACAATATCGAAAATTAAACACGTCAAGTTTATTTTTTACGAGTTGATTGAATTGTATTCGATTATGAATTTAAAATGGGAAAACTACAGTAAAATGAACTCGGTACATTTTGGGAAAGACGTCAATACCACCATAAAAATGTGTCAATATATCCGTAAAGATGATCAAGTCAATGATGAGTTTTATTCGGTTTATACCAAGAATTATTCTCTCAAAGTACTCGATTATTATTATCAAGAAAAACCCAATATGATGGATTTGCTTATTTGTGATTCAAGTAGTGAATTGGAGGATCAAAATGCAATGACACTTATTTTACAGTTATGTATAGGGTTGTGTTGTCAAAAACATAAAGGTACATGTATAGTGAAATACGGCGATACATTTTCGTTATTATCCTTGGATATAATTGCCTTTTTGTCTCACTTTTATGAAAAAACATTCGTATTGAAACCCAGTATATGCGACTTATCTACTGGTGAAAAATACATTGTTTGCAAGAATTTCATTTACAATGGCCTGAGCACAAAGATTTATGAAAATATAAGACAACTGTTTATTCACGTGAGTACATCAAAAGTGAATTTACGTAGGTTAATACGATTGCCTATACCACTATTTATTTCTAGTAAATTAGAAGAAATAAACTCTATTTTTGGACAGTCTCGTCTGGAACATATCCAATATTTGTTAATCAATAAAGATAAAACCGGTGGAAATCATGATGACCATACACAAAAATGCAAAGACTGGTGCTACAAATACAATATACCTGTACTATGTTAATGAATAATATCGTACCATTTATTTGCATTTACGGATAGAACCATCGGGTTGAATTACAGGGGTACATGTATTGGGGTATCCATATTTATCCTTAATAGTATATCCATTCGGCGCCACTCCGTATGCTAAAGCATTTGCAGTAGATGGACCAAATGCAGAAAGTAATTTCGAACCGGCGTCCGTTATTGTATCGTACTTTAATCGTGCTAAACGAGAACTTGAATCGACTGCACCTTGTACAGCAAATTTGGTATTGTTGGGTTTATAATACACAGGTACGTAATTTGTGGTAGCCGAATTATTACAATATTGAATCGTATTCGAAGAATAAACATTATCAGCACTATTACTTGGATTATCAATACGTAAATTGGTAAATTGGTTTTGCTGAAACGTTTTATTACGGCTTTTCAAATATTGACCCGCAGACGAATAATTTTCGAGACGATTGTTCTTGCTATTATTGTACTTAGGACGAGTCATACCCGCACTTCGAACACGACGTCTTGCATTGTCTGCAGTAGATAAACTCGAAGTACCACTGTTTTCGACAATAGTAGAATTACACGCATTGCATGGTAATTGCGAACTATTGTTATCCAATATAAAATGGAGAGATTTTTGATTTGGATCTTGACAGATTTCGTTTGCCGCAGTTTCTACAGTTGAACCACCAGGAGTTTCCATAAGAGCTTTGATCGAAGCAGAATTTTTTACTTCACTCTTTTTAGTACTACTGTTATGAATACTGAGACGGTAGTGTTTTAAAGGGAGTGGTCGAAATATCGATTGATTTGTAATCGTATCATCGGTGACTTTGTTTTTCTGCAATACACTGTAAATTTCCGAGAAAGTTTTACCTTTCCATGAAATATATTCTATTTTATTTAACCCTAAACGTCCTTCTTGACTTGATTCCATAGTATTTTATAATAGTAAGTTCTATATTATACTACAATATTAAGAAAAAGATTATATTGTTTCAATAAAAAACAAAATAAAAAGATTGTATTCTACTAAAATAAGAATACAATCGATTATTATCCAATTAGCAGACTTTTTTGTTGGTCATATTAAAAAAATGAATATGAACTTATTAGCGTTGAATTTAGATGATTATAACGCCAAACATTTTTATTATTTAGAACCTAAGAAAAATATGATTATGAATGGAATATTTACTAAATTTATTTATACTGACCCGTATTTTACCATGAATGAGGTATTTTTTTATATACCCATTCAATACACTTACATTGATTTCAATCACGACAATGATTATTATACTGTGTTTTTCGACATATCACAAGTACAAAATGCATCTATTATTGAAAAATTGAATAAACTGGAAACCGAAGTATTGTATCATTATGCTATTTTTATGAACCGTAGAAAATGTACTTCGAGAATAATTGTCCATAAATTAACACAAGGATCGTTTAAAATACGGAAAACCAAAGTTTATAAACCGGGTGATCCTCCTAAACACTTCCTTTTGAAAATTTCTGGTATTTGGGAAGCAGATGCGACTTATGGATTAACGTCTAAATTCGTGGAAGGAACCGCAAATTAATTAAATGTCATTTTCATTGCTGCTCGATTTTTTTCAAATGGCTTTACTCCATTTTTTACAAGATCGTGTTTTATATTTTGTACTTTAGGATAATATCGTGTTTTAAAATCAGTGACTTTGACTAAATGTTCTTTTTCATTATACGTATAATGTAAGTTTTCAATTGTATTAAATCCTTCTGATGTTTTCATACGGTACCGTTGAACCTCTTCTTTATTTACATCGCGTAATACACCATGATGAAAATGAATCATTTCTGTACTTAGTATCTTATAAAAATTACTTCTGTCGATTGTTAATTTTCTGACTTTTGCTCGTTTTTCTAATTCATTGTCTTCATATCCCCATGCCCAAAAATTAGGAAATCCATTTATTGATTCAAAATCTTTTGCAGTAATCGATAAAATACCACCCAATGTGTATGTAAATCCGTAAAAATGTTTAATTACACCACTGGTTGTGATGAAATCGAATTGATCTTTGTAAAATGGTAAAGTGTCAATATCATTAAACACTAAAGTTATATTTTCATAATCATTAGGATATTGTTCTTTTACAAATAAAAAACCAATGTTTTTCATAGCGCCTCGATTAAATGGTCTTGTATCATTTTGTTCGATAAACAATATTTTATATTCTTCTGATTTCATGTCTTCTAAAATATACTTCATGTGGCGCAAGAAAAAATCATAATGTGTCTTTCTATCCCTATATGGAATAATAAAGACAAGTTTTGGTACTTCCACCATATAAATGCAAAAAATATATATCTTATTTATACATTTTTTTTTCTTTTAGACACACACAAGAACTACTTATTTATGTATATTCTTCCTCTTCTATTTTTGGGAACTCGAAGTATAAATTTATCTTGTTTAGGTTGTGGATTACAACACGGTACCATTGTATTATGAGTATTTACTGTACTACATGTACTGGTATAGGTTGAATTACTATAAATAGAAGGTTCTGTACAACAACTGATCAAATCATCGTCATTGGTATTGATTGGTTGATGATTGTGACTTTCGTTATCATTTTGATGATCGTTATTATTAGACGGCAATGGTATCGAATCACATACTTGGCTTTCTATTGTAGCCTGGTCATAATCAATGCTACAATGATCATGGTTGTTATCGTACAAATGTTTATCGTAGTCAGGAGGACTAAATGGATCGTCTGTATTTGAATTCAATATATCCCCTGTATAATATGGATCATGGTGAGGGTGAGAATGAGGGTGAGAATGAGGGTGAGAATGAGGGTGAGAATGAGGATGAGGATGAGGATGAGGATAATATGGCGGTGGATATGGGGGATAAGCATAATAAGGAGGTGGATAATATGGAGGATGGTACATCGGAGGAGCAGATGGACATGATGCTACATAAGGTTGCGTACAATAATCATAGTAAGATGTTTTTTTCGTAGGATATGGATAAAACGAATTATTGTTATTACAGTGAGATGACATGAAAAAAATAAACTATATATACACTATCTACAGATTTTCTAAATACTACTTATTTTTATATTTTACTTGTTTTTACTTTTTTCTTATGTATTTTTACTATTTTTTACTGGATATTAACCGTACTTTTGCTTTACCCATGATGGTAATAAATCATCTTTATAATCTTTGAGTTTTTTGAAACATTTATTGATTGTGACTTCACTTGCTTCGTCGCCTAATTTTGATTTGATATCCATTTTTGTATAGGATAATTTACAGTAATAAGATACAAAGTATAAAATACCGGCGGCAATGGCTTGAGGACGATTGTCTGGAATCAATTCCTTTTTTTCTACTTGAAATGCAATGAATTTAGCTAAAAGTTGTTGTTCTGTACTTAATTCTAAACGACTCGAAAAACGCTCAATAAAGGTACTGGGCTTTAATGCACATAATTTCGATTTGTCTTCTTCAATCATTGTTCTTTCATGACTTTGCAATAATTCTTCTGCACACGAACACCCTAAAGATGCACTATTTTTATCAATGTGGAAAATATCGGCAATCTCATTGGATGTACGAGGACATTCGTGTTTCCAACAAGCAATCCAAATACAAGCCGCACGCATTGCATCACGTTTCATTCCTCGAAAATTCTTTTGTTCATATAAATCTTTGAATATTGATTTAGCCATATCAATAAAGACTTTAGGTATTCCGGCATTACTGGCGTATGTACCAATTAGTTGAAACTCTTCGTGTAACATCTTCTCTTTATGCGGCATAGACTGCCATTTACTCCATTTTCGCAAATTTTTCATTTCATTAGAAGCATTGGACTTACAGAATATTTTACATGCATAGGAAGATTCTTCTAAAAGAGGATCGATTGGATTACCACATCGAGTTGTATCGGGATTGTTGGATTTTGAATCCGATGCAAAATAGCGCCATTCAGGGGAATAGTCTAAAGTATAGTTATTCATGTATCCACATGATGATTTAGGACATGTTTGAAATCCTTCTTCTGTATAAATCATTAATGTTTTACATTTTATACAAAATTCGATTTGTTCGTTGTTGAATAAATTTTCGGAAACCTTGCTCCCTACATCATCTGGTTTTACACTTTTTTTTTCTTGGTCATAGATTTCCCATAGCTTTGCCTTTTGACTAGCATTGAGAGATTTCTTTAATTTCTGTGTTTTGGTGTGACTAATAGGGACATGGATCGATGTGTTCGTAGGTGATGTAGTAGCAGCAATAGAGACTTCCATATATGAAAAATACCTAGATTATATATATAGTCGTTTTAACGTATTTTTATTTTTTCAATTTTATTTAATATTGTATTCTTCTATTGTATAAAGTTAGGAATTTAGTATTATGATTGAAAGTGATGAAGATTTAAAAAATATAAAATTAGAAGGGTTAGAATCGTCTAAAAAGGTTGATGGTGCTAGTGCTAATAATGATGATAATGAAATTGTAAATATGGATTATAATCCATTACAAAATATAAATGATAAGAAAACAAATGATAATACTGATAAAACAAACAATACAGAAGAAATAAAAACAAATGATAGTACTGGTGAAATAGACAAATTAGATGATAAATTTTGTGAAACATTTGCTCGTATGAAGATTGATGGTGTTGAATTCACATTAAATGATAGCGAAAAATTATTTGAATCGAATTTTTTGGTTGATTTTGCTGTCCATTTTCAAGAAAAAAGTCTTAAACCACCAATAATAAATGCATTGCAGAAAGTAGTAAATGCTTTAGGTAGTATATTGCATATTTGTGTGGAAATACTTGTTTATAGTGTTTTAAGTGACGAAGAATTCATTGAAATGATTGACTTTAATAAAATTAGGGCAAAAGCTATCGAAAATTCTATTTATAAATACATTATCAAACATAAAGAGGATAAAAATTTATTTGTTATGGCGTCTCCATACCAAGAAGCAATATTCACAACTAAGCATGATCTTTATGATATGCAGGTACCGCTATGTAAGGACAAAATAGTGGAAGAAGAAAAAATAGAGTTAGATGCTCTTAGTTTTGATCCACCTGTAACCGGTGGGACATTTGGTATGCTGAAAAAAAAATTAATGGATTTTTTTGAAGAAGGATTGTCAATTGCTTTAGAATCTTCTTTTAATACAGAAGCATTTGGCGGGATTGTTGAAAAATGGAGTAGCCATAAAGATACAAAGGAATTATTCCGACAACAATTTAGTGAGAAGATTGAATTGGAAGGTAATGATGAAGCTATTCCTGATTGTAGTGGAAATATTGAGTCCCAGAATAACCCCCAGAATAACCCCCAGACTAACCCCCAGACTAGCCCCCAGACTAACCCCCAGACTAACCCTCAGACATATTATGCTTATACTTTTAAAAAAATAATGTGTGATAAGAAAGATTATTATATTCCAAGTAAAACATTTATAAAAAATGTGAGAACTAAAGTGAAAAAAAAATAATTGACCTTATTTAGGAGGCTATCATGTTAATATATACGAGTATATTATATTATAAAGCCAATGTACGATCAATATAAACAAGGAGTACAATTTTCTTATATTCTTTTAATTATCCCATTTTTAGTGCTTCTATTTTCACTAATAAAATTACTGACAACGAAAAAACGATGAATATTTAGGATATATTATATTTAATTCTTGACGACTATCTAGTATAAATAGTAATATTAATCTATAGTATCATAATATAGATTAATGGGTCTTGTTTTTCCAGAAGGAATAGAAATTGTACAAGATTATTTTATAGAGGTTATTAAACATGCTGTATTTAAACAATTAAGTGCCTTTTTGAATTTTCAATTATTGGGTAAAAAGGAACACCAGGATATTAAAGATGAAAAAACATACATGACTAAAGCTATTCATGAGAAAATGGAGGAAATATTTAAAGGGAAACAAAATTTTAAAAGTTTAGATATTGATGAACAAAAGTCATTTGATAAAAATAGTTCTGATATAAAAAAATGCTCTATATGTAATGCTAAAGAAAAACCTAAAAATAATGCAAATGGATCTGATGGACCTGTATATGAGAGTACAGGACTGGGATCTTATGCAAATTTTATGATAAATAGAACGAATGATGTGAAATATGGTGTGAAATATGTAAAAGATAGTATATCGCAAAGATATACAGAAAAACATAAAAAACAAAATTTTGACCCAGACTTTAATACGTATGCATGTAAGCATACAATATGCACAAATTGCTTTTTACCTGATAAGTTTGATTTGCAGCGTACAGCAATAGAGGGAATTCAAAATAAATTTCCTAAATGTTTAAGTATTGAAAATAAATTAGTTAAGAGTAATGAGAGTAATAATGTTAAGGATCAAATACAAACTATAACTTATGATAAAAATAATAAAAATAAAAATAATAAAAATAGTTGCAATACAAGTTCTCCTGTTTACAACTGTTGTCCCATTTGCAATAGTGCAGAAAACCCTGAAACTGAAATACCGAATATATTAATTAATAACGATTACAAACCTACAATAGTAACAGCAAAAGATGAATCTTTCATGGGTAATATTTTTACTAAGAAATATAAATTAGCATTTGATTGCAAAATTAATGGAGGTCGTGTAACAAAAAAAAAGAAACCTTTGAAAAGAAAAAGTCGAAAACAAAACGTTAAAAAAAAGAATAGGTCGAGAAAACGACAACACAAAACTCGAAAAAAACGAACTTTGCGTAAAAAAGCTCTGAAAATTGTGAAAAAACGTTTAATTATTGGTGGTACTGATACTGGTAAAGAACTAACTGAAGATGAGAAACAAAAAATTATAAAAGTTGATAATAAGTTTAACTTGAAGGACGGAATGAAAAAAATGAAAATGAATCAGTACAATAATAATTATGAAAAAGAAGGTAAATATAAAGCTATGACAGAAAAATTAGATAAAATTAAAATAGATATCCATGATAAATTAGGTAAATATCAAGAGGCTTGTACTAAGGCAGCAGCAAAAGCAGATAAAGACGCAAATAAAGACGCAAATGAAGCAGAAAAAACAGAAGCAGAATCAACATATAACAGCGACATCGACAAAATAAAAGAAAAAACCATTGATAGATACCGTGACGAATATCGAAATTTTGAAAGTAATTATACGAAAAAAATGTATGAAAAAGAACAAAAGTTTGAAAGAAACCAAGAGGACATTATCAAAACAAAAGATAAAGCCGATAATGCTGCGAAAAAAAATACTGATGGACAAGATACTGAAAATAAAGAAGCTGTAAAAAAAACGATGGACGAAGGAGCAATTAATTCTTATAAAAAATTACAAGATCAAGAACTAGAAGAATTACAAAAAACTCACAAGAATGATAAAGAAATTTTACAACAGCAACATAAATATGATGAACAATTATTATTAATAGATTGGTATGAGTACTTTTTAAACGAACTTCATACATTAATGATAGAGCATCCACATATTAAAGACAAAGACAAAAAAGATTTAGTCAATAAGAAAGCCCAATACAATTTGAACATGAAAAACAATAGAACAATGAAAGAAACTGGTAGAAATATAATGAACAAAATGAGTAGTACTGTAAATAGGATCAAACAATTGTACAACCAAAATAAATCTGTTGATGGCGAAGAAGACGAAAAGGAAGGAAACAAGGGCTGTTGTACTCGTACGCCTTATCATGATGCTGTTACTACATTTGATCAAGTATATGAATCATGTGTTGCAATGATTGAAGGCTTCTTTGGTGTCGGTGACGAGGGTGCTAATAATCCAATCATTGAAAAAGTGAAAAAGATACTTATTAGTTGCATACAAACGTATTTGCAATTCCACTTGGAAAAGTGCATGGAAGAACATATTGGAACTTTATTGTTTGTACCACCTGAGAAAAAACTTTTTTTGGATAGGGACCCAGTTTTTGAAGAGCCATTATTAAAAAAAATTAAAAAAACAAATACAAAATTAACCCACGCAAAAGTAATTAAAAAACAAGTAGAAGAAATTTTAAACAATCATGCAATCGACCGTTGTATAGCATTGCATAAAAAAATCGATTTTCAAAAATTGCATAAAAAAATGGGTTTATGAAAATGGATAAAATTACATATCATTATTGAATCGTTTGTCCATTTTTTCCAGTACATCGGGGTTATAGACAAATTTACCAGTAGGTTTGTATTTATCAATAGGCGTATAATCTTTGTTCTGTTTTTTACTAGAAGATGCACCGTCTTGATTAGACGAATTGTTGGTTCGATTGAAAATACCGGCATTAATACCATCTTCGTCCTCTTCATCGTCGTCATCATTGGCTGCTTTTCGAGGATCCGTTATTTCACCCTTTTCATTCATAATTTTACCGGTTTTCTTTTTAAACTCGGTACGTATATAGGAAGGTATCCAATTCGACCAACAGACAAATAATGTATTCGGATGAATGTATTTGACTAGAAATCCATTGTCCTCTAATTTATGGACTAAATATGCAATACATTCGCCCTTATCATATACGGGTTCTCCGAAAATATATTCCGGTACTAAAAACCATATATGTTTTTCGTTCCGTTTATTACGACCAGTCAGTTTAATACGGTTGTGTATCCGATTTAAAATTTTATTGAAAATCGACAATTGTTTTAAATTCCGGTTCTTGTTTTTTTCGTACAGATCGTCTATATTTACTTTACCAATAGACTCTTCTTCGTTCGCATGTAAAAAAATGGACATACTAATTTAGGATAATTGGAGACAAGTAAAAAAATAATATATACAAAATCAATATAAAAAACAACTTTGTTTAAAACGAAAATAAAATCAAGTTTAGTAAAAAATACATAATGATTGAACATCTTGTATTTTCGGGAGGAGCAATTGTCGGATTTACCTATCTTGGTATGTTGAAATACTTGACATTTCATAAGGAAATCGATATGTCTAAAATGAAAAGTTTTAGAGGAACGTCCATTGGTGGTATTATAGCCACCTTGCTTGCAATGAAATATTCTTGTACAGATATTGAAGAATATGCGGTGAATTTAAATTGGCTATCTATATTTGATTTCAATATATCGACTTTAATCGATGCTCTTCGGGTAGGTGGTGTATTCAATAAAACAACTGTTATAAAACTAATCAAGCCTTTTTTCCTAGGAAAGGATTTTTCCATTGATATTACTCTACAAGAATTATACGAATACAATCCAGTCGATTTATACTTATACTCTACGAATTTGACCGATTTTACACTGACGGAATTTTCTCATAAAACCCATCCTTCTATGACTGTAATGGATGCTTTATATGCTTCATGTGCTATACCCGTTGTATTTTGTCCTTTGCAATATGAAAATAAAGTGTATATAGACGGGGCTATATTCTTGAATTATCCTCTACAGCCGTGTATAGATGAAGTCGGAGATGTAAATACGATCATGGGGTTTTTGAGTTCTTATGACTTGATGGATACTGGTGAAAACAGTAGTGACAAACATCTGGAAACCGCTCAATCCAAATACATGTTATTAGAATATTTGTATGATTTTGTCATGAAAATATGGAAACGTATAAGTTATGATAAATTGAATCGTATAGATCCATCACCACAACAATTTTGTGCTAAATGTAGCATGTCTTATGATGAAATGGTAAATTGTATGAAATACAAGGAAAACCGGGAAAGAATGATTTTATTGGGAGTTGGTATTGCGGCTGATATTGTCGAAGGAAAAATGAAGACAACTACAACAGAAACAACATCTTCTATCAATTCGGAATCGAGTACAGATGACCAATTATCAGTTTAGACCATATCATCTACGAATTTTTCCAAAGCAAATGTGGAAACTTTGGCGTCGAATTCAATCACTTGTCCATCTTTGATCATTTTAATAGTAGGATATCCTTCTACTTTGTATTTTTCGGCATAATCCTTTGCAATGTTTTCATTTTTCTTGGCGATTGGATCATTTTCGCTTTTTTCGGTCATATCTAGTGTTTTGCATCGAATATTGCGACCTTTGATTTTCTTGCCGTGATATGTATTTTTGAAATCATTCCAAGCTGGTTCTGCCTTTTTGCAATGAGGACACCAATCTACTTTAAACATCAATACTTCGACGTCCCCACCTGTTGTACCGGAAGAATTGGCTACATCATTTGCATTACGAGGATTGGGATTGGATACTTTTTTATACGCTGTATAATAAATACCAGCACATAATAGAATACCCAAGAATACTAACCAAAAGGTAATTTTCTTGGGATTCAAAAAACTGAAGAACATGGCGCTGAATGATTTTACCATTTTTTACAATCCTATTTTTGTGTTTATATAGTACCTAGAGGATTTTTATCTTTAGCAATAACCAAATATAATTCATTGCTAAATAAATATGAACTTTCTAAAAATATATACATACAATATACAATTCAAAGGTAATTAATATGAAAGATTTTTGTATTCAATTAGGAGATATTATAAAGATCATTTCTCCTAAAGACCCGGAATATAATGGAAAAACCTATTTTGTGTATTATTACGATCCAAATGGGTCCATCGAATTAGTCCATACTAGTTCGATGAAAATCGAGAGACTTTCTCTCACAAATGGTAAATCAGATCAAATTAACAATTGGGAAAAAATAGAATTATGCAATCGATCCCCTCATAAAGGTTTTGCTAGACAAAATGGATTATTTCCTGACACATGGGTTGAATTGGAAATTCAAGGTGATGTACGGGAAATTATAACCGCTAAAGTCCAGCATTTAGAAGAAGATATGATTACTTTACTGACTCATCCTCAGGGAAATTTGCTGTACATTGATTTTGGATACAAAGGTATTCCTAAAAACATCCCTTTGCGTAATATTTGTTTATGCGATCCTCCTAAATCCTATCAAGGAAAATCTGTAGAAGAAATTGAGGATAATGACGATACTGAACCCGCTTCAAATGAAACAGCGGCAACGGCGACCGAAACAGAAGCAACCACAGAAGTAGGTGATAATCAGGTGATTGAGACAACCACACCTACTGGTGAATTCGAATTGTTGATTCCAGACAATGTCTCCATGGAAGAAGATTATTTACAAACACTGGAAAATGAAACCACCGCTGCATTGAAAGATGTTGTATATGAAAATATTGACAATACTGATAGTGCGGTTTTAAATCTTTATGCCGATAATATTCCTAAAGCAAGTATGATGCAAATCCAATACAATATTGATGTTCAAATGAATGATCTTTTAGAAAGTTTAGTGTATTCCATTCCCGAGGATAAACGTACTCGGAGTATGTTGAAAACCGCATATACCCATGTACAGAGATTCCAAGAACTACGTGATCAGTATTCTTATTTTAGCGATGGTGGTAGAATCGAAGGG